>ERZ761610.181-NODE-181-length-58203-cov-32.100949_pt1 | contig 58203 bp, 38 predicted proteins | sample MGYA00512164_ERZ761610 | MGnify/ENA primary metagenome ERZ761610 (study PRJEB28899, sample SAMN02850038) | bioreactor sludge metagenome | biome: EBPR Sludge; feature: EBPR Bioreactor; material: flocular biomat | place: Australia: Thorneside Wastwater Treatment...
AAAAACTCGAAAAAACAAAACCGCAGTAAACAGAAGGTAGAGAAAAGGCTTGTTATTCCTTCAGAGTTTTTGGGAGGAAAAAATCTTTCTCTTGGTGATGACTTTGAAATAGTTGAAAAAGTTGAAGAGCTAAGACCTTACGAAGCTGGTGTCGGATTTTTTGGTGAAAAAAACTATTCCTCAAGAAGATACAGAGGTGTTGATTTTAAATATTTTCTTGAAGCAGAATTTAATGTTAACGATGAACTGCTGTCGTCGGATATAAAAGTATATAATAAAAAAAATGTTCCGAATTCTGAATTTTTTGTTAAAACAGTGGAAATATTGACAAAGTATTATGGTGAAGATTATGAGATATTTGGTAAATTGTATGATAACACTGTCTATATTCAACTTGAATGGAAGTTGTCTAAACATACGAGTGTAAGATATGCTTGTGACTTATTAGATTCCAATTTAAGGTTTCGGGAGTATGGTTTTAACAATAGTGTTGTATATTATAATTCTCCTTCTTCGCAACCTGATACTGTTGGTAAAAGCATAGTTGTGGATTTGTTACGTGGCATTAAAACGGTAAAAAAATCACCATAAGTAAAGTATCTGTAGGTTTAGGCGGCACTAAAGTTATTCATTATATCGCAAATAAATTTTATGAATGGATGTATAACGATTATTACTATTTTTATGGCGCAACCCGGGCGAAATTGGAGCAGTGGCGGCTATAGATTTGGGTATAATGGAAAGATTAAAAGAAGTTTCAACAAGTACAAAAACCAAATAATATTACAAATAAATCATGCTCACAATCTCAATTACGGATATACTCAATTGTTATAAAAAGCCTTCTTGGATACATCATGTAACTCCCGAAAGAGCTAAAAATATTTGCGGCGAGAAATATAAAGAACACTGTGATTATTATGACCATTTCTGGAGACCGGAAAATATTGAAGAAGATATAAGACTTTTTGGAAAAGCATATATGGAGTCCATATATGCAGGAGACTATTCCAAAGTAATCCATAAAATACATGTTGAGCAAATAATTAATTATGACATTATTCGATTTGCATTTGTTGAGGGTAAGTCTGCATCTATAGATATAAAGACATTTGATCATAGTTCTAATATAATCCATACATTGAAATTACTTGACTATGATAAATTTTGCGAATATACATTAAAGGATGTTATTTACATACTTAGTGATGCCGGACAAGGGTATCATATTAATGATGCTTTAGCGAGTGAAAAATATATGACTATGCGCACTATTTCTAATTCTAATCTTCCTTTAGATTTTGCTTTCAATTGGGTTGATGGGAAATGGAAGTTGCGTTATATTACTATCACTACTGACTATAATGAAGATGTGCAATAACAGATTCTATCAACATGAAAGAAAAAATAAAATTTATGAAATACTATTTATTTAATTATGGTGTAAATAATGTTGGGACTTATCCCCAAACTAGACATTATACAGCGTTTCGTGATTACAATGAGAACGCAGAGACTTCTATGTTAAAACTCAGAAGAGACAGATTTCCCGATGTTAAACCGGATTTACGATTTATACTTCAAAAAGGAGCTAATTTATCAAATTTTGTTGCTCCTTCTAATATGGGTAGGTCTTCAGGAATAATGATGGATAAAAAAATGTATGCATTGTTTAGCAAGTATAAATTATATAATGCTCGTTTTTATGAAGCTTCTGTAATATATAGGGCAACTAAGTATGATTATTATTGGTTACATGTGGTCTTCGACCGCTATGATCCGGCTGTTGACTTTTCCAAAACTACATATATTGAAGTTCCAAATAATCAGTTTAACGGTATAGGTGTGAAAACAAGAGAAGGTTGTCCGGAGTTAATCTTCAAAAATATAGATGATTACCTTGAAGCTGCAAGTACAAACTTTAATTTATCAATCAATAAGTTAATTTTAACTTCTAAATTTCTTGAAAATGAGTATGACTTTTTTGCATTTACGGCTTGTTTCCTGTCGCCAAGATACTTTATATCTGAAAGATTATATAATGACTTGCTGTCAGCGCAGCCGACGGGATGTAGTTTTGATGTGCAGAATGTATTAGAAGAGTATTCTTACCCATAAAATTCAATTGAATATTTAGTTGTTTCACACACCAAAGGTGTAGAAACAATATCAACATGAAAGAAAAAGTATGCGAAATACAATGTTTCAGAGAGTGAACCGAAATGGGAACCTATTGCGCCAAATAATTAATAAAATAATTGAAAAATATCATTACAGCAATATGAAATCAAGTTTAACATTAAAAGTACTCATTCAGATAATATTGATAATGGGTCTGTTATCATGTGAAAAATTGTTTCAGTATCAAGTAAATGATTATACTTCAGATATAGGGTACTTTGATAAAACACCTAAAAGACCTTATGTAAAAGATACTATAGAAAAATTATTAAGTATTCCCAATGACTTGGATACGAGTGAACATAAATGGTATTATTATTACTATGGTATGAAGGCACATTTTGTTGTCAAAGAAGTTTTTTATTTTAAAGAAACCCAAGAAATAGTTGGTGTCGATTTGTCATGGGGAAGAATTATTAATTATTACAATCCGAAATTTGGCGAAAAATGTTATACGATTGGACCTTGGGGTAAAGATTCATTGAAAGTTGTAAGAGCAATTGAAAGTGTCGCTCGTCGAATAGATAGTATTGTTGTCGAGTTTGATGAAAAGTTTAAGCAGAAAAAAACATATGTAGAAATACGTGATAGTATATTTAAAACACTTGGTGGTAGATAAATTGTAGGATATAGTATGCATATCATCAGTTATACGAATTATTACCCCTTCGGCATGGCGCAACCCGGGCGAAATTGGAGCAGTGGCGGCTATAGATTCGGGTATAATGGAAAGACTAAAAGAAGTTTCAATAAGTACAAAAACCAAATAATATTACAAAGAAATCATGCTCACAATCTCAATTACGGATATACTCAATTGTTATAAAAAGCCTTCTTGGATACATCATGTAACTCCCGAAAGAGCTAAAAATATTTGCGGCGAGAAATATAAAGAACACTGTGATTATTATGACCATTTCTGGAGACCGGAAAATATTGAAGAAGATATAAGACTTTTTGGAAAAGCATATATGGAGTCCATATATGCAGGAGACTATTCCAAAGTAATCCATAAAATACATGTTGAGCAAATAATTAATTATGACATTATTCGATTTGCATTTGTTGAGGGTAAGTCTGCATCTATAGATATAAAGACATTTGATCATAGTTCTAATATAATCCATACATTGAAATTACTTGACTATGATAAATTTTGCGAATATACATTAAAGGATGTTATTTACATACTTAGTGATGCCGGACAAGGGTATCATATTAATGATGCTTTAGCGAGTGAAAAATATATGACTATGCGCACTATTTCTAATTCTAATCTTCCTTTAGATTTTGCTTTCAATTGGGTTGATGGGAAATGGAAGTTGCGTTATATTACTATCACTACTGACTATAATGAAGATGTGCAATAACAGATTCTATCAACATGAAAGAAAAAGTATGCGAAATACAATGTATCAGATAACGGGGATTTTCATCCCGGCAGTAATGCTGTTTCTTTGTTTAACGAGCTTTACACTCTATCACACGAGTCCGTCGGATGGACCATTAAACGATGATGTGCCGTTCAACACCGCCCCCGCATGTGAGGAATGTAACTATTCGTTGCACTGAAAACTTGGACGGCTGTATTGAAAATGTAAGATTTTATCTCATTTCCCCCTTGTATGTAAAAACAGGATTGCAGGGATTATAGGATGAACAGGATAGTATTCAGTCATTATTCTCGAAAATAAATGCAGGATGAATTATGATTAAAACAACCCCCACGGGATGAGATGATAATAGAAATATAATATTTGTTTTTTTGCCCCATCCCGTCCTTCCCCGCGGGGAAGGCATAATAAAATTCTCCCCGTCGGGGAGAAAAAAAGAGGGGTAAATTTCAATCAATACATTCATTCACCCCGTCAGACTGCGTCTGACACTTCTCAATGAGAACCCACCCCGTCCTTCGGACACCCCTCCGATGGATGGGATGAAATTCAGAGTCGGTTAAATCCCAAACGGATGATATGTTCTATTATTATGCCGCTCCTTCGGAGCTTTTTTGCTTTTTTATTTCTGTGATTTCTATTATTATATCGCTCCTGTCGGAGCTTGAATGAAATTTAATCCCGAAGGGATGGAATGATAATAGAATAATGTATTCTATGAAACACCATCCATTTTTATGGGGTAAGTCCACTTCATTTCTCAGCATTACTTTCTTCAGGTAAAAGGAGGTTTTTTCATAAAAAAAAGGCGAAGAAATCTCTCTCCGCCTTTTCTTAATTTGGTGCATTGTCGCCCTTATTTCATCATTGGAATATGAATATCCGATTGTCGGGCATTGTCTTGCGCTCTTTCATATCCTGCATCGGCATGGCGAATAATTCCCATAAACGGGTCGTATGTGAGCACTCTTTGCAAACGCGCATCGGCTTCGGCTGTGCCATCCGCGACGACTACCATACCTGCATGAAGAGAATAGCCCATGCCGACACCGCCGCCATGATGCAATGATACCCATGTGGCTCCACCAACGGCATTGAGTGCAAAATTGAGATATACCCAATCGGCTACTGCATCCGATGTATCTTTCATGGCTTCCGTCTCACGATTGGGCGAAGCCACCGAACCGCAATCAAGGTGATCACGACCAATAACAATAGGAGCAGAAACTTTACCTTCACGCACTAATTGATTGAATAAAGCACCGGCTTTGGCACGATCGCCATAGCCAAGCCAGCAGATACGCGCAGGCAAGCCCTGATAACGCAATGAATTGGATGCCTTGTTTATCCAACGATGCAATGCTTCGTCTTCAGGAAAGAGCTCCATGATTGCCTTATCGGTGACGGCAATATCTTCAGGATCACCGGAGAGTGCTACCCAACGGAAGGGACCTTTGCCATCACAAAAGAGCGGACGTATATATGCAGGCACAAAACCCGGATAATCGAAAGCATTTTCCACCCCATGCTCTTTTGCCATACCACGTAAATTATTGCCATAATCGAAGGTGACAGCTCCTTTATTTTGCATTTCAATCATGGCTCGCACATGAATACACATAGAATCGAAGACATGTGCCATATATTCCTCGCGATTGCTTTCGCGTAAATTATCGGCTTGCTCTTTTGTTAATCCAATGGGATAATATCCCCAGAGAGGATCATGCGCTGATGTCTGATCGGTGAGAACATCCGGTATAATATTGCGAGCAATCATTTCGGGCAATATTTCGGCAATATTACCAAGTAAACCAATGGAAACAGGCTTTTGACTTTGGCGATGTTGCTCCACGATTGCCATTGCTTCATCAAGTGTATATGCTTTGATATCGCAGTAACGATCGTGAATACGTTTATCAATACGTGCTTCATCAATTTCTATACATAAAGCAATTGCACCGCAGAATGTGGCAGCCAGAGGTTGCGCTCCGCCCATACCGCCAAGCCCTGCCGTCACCACCAAACGTCCTGCCAATGTTCCGCCAAAATGTTGTCGTGCGCATTCGGCAAAAGTCTCATATGTTCCTTGCAAAATACCTTGTGTGCCTATATAAATCCATGACCCCGCAGTCATTTGACCGTACATCATTAATCCAAGGGCATCCAGACGATGAAATTCATCCCATGTAGCCCATTTGCCTACCAAATTAGAATTAGCAATAATAACGCGCGGTGCATCCGTATGTGTTTTCACCACGCCAACGGGCTTACCGGATTGTACAAGCAAAGTCTCATCCGGCTCAAGGTTGCGGAGTGATTCCAAAATAGCATCAAAACATTCCCAATTACGAGCCGCTTTCCCCAAACCGCCATAGACAATAAGGTCTTCGGGTTTTTCTGCATTTTCGGGATCAAGATTATTTTGTATCATACGATACGCCGCTTCTATTTGCCAGTTTTTACATGTTAACTGACTGCCTCTGGGCGATGTGATAATTCGTGTCATAGGGTTATTTTCAATATTTTTTAACGGATTTTACAAAAATATTCTGATGATGCCTTTGATAATAACAAATCCCATTAAACCGAACAGTATAAACATACCTATTTGCTGAATAATGGTTTTTGCTTTTAAGCTTAATTCACGGCGCAATATTGCTTCTATGCAGACAACCACTAAGTGTCCGCCATCCAAAGCGGGAATAGGTAAAAGATTAATAATGCCTAAGTTCACGCTGATAAGTGCCGTAAAAAGTAAAAAAGAATCCCATCCGCTGTCGGACGCACGTTTTGCCATAGTAGCAATTTCGATAGGACCTCCCACACTTTCTGAAGCACTCATAGCACCGGAAGCAATATTACCGACAAAATCGCCCATTGTTTTAACTGCTCCCCACGTTTCATTTAAGCCAACCATCAATGCTTCGCCAATGCCATAAGAGCGATGCACGGTTGCTCCGGTATAGACCTCACCGATTTGTACGCCTATGCGCCCCTCACTTGTAGGCGTAATCATAGTGTCAATAATGGTATTTTGATGTTTGTATGTAATAGGAATTTTTTTCTCTTTATGGGCTTTCACCATTCTTTGCATTTGTTCGGCAGCAACAATAGGGACATTTTTAATGGAAAGAATTGTATCGCCGCCTTTGATACCTGCTTTATCCGCCGGACTATAGCTTTCTATGGCACCAATAATAACAGAGCTGTTTTCTTTATATAATCCAAATGGTTGTTTACCGCTGACAATAGCGAGTAAATCATTACCACGCAATGTGATGACTGCTGTTCCGCCTATTAAACCATCGCGTGAAACTTCTACTTGTTTATCGCTGCCCAAATCAGTAAGAGTCACAGTACGAAAAAAATCATCCCAATTTTCAACTTTCACACCATTGACGCTGCGAATTCTGTCACCTTTCATAAATCCGGCTTGCTTTGCGACAGTGCCATGAGCAACATGGGCAACCGTTGTTGTTGCAGTAAAATCTTTACCGACGAAAAAAGCATGACCTGTATAAATTGCAATAGCAAGGATAAAATTCATGATAACACCTGCCGAGAGAACCAATGCTTTTTGGGCAGCATTTTTTGAGCGAAATTCCCATGGTTCGGGTTTCGAGGTCATCTGATCGGTGTCCATGCTTTCATCAATCATACCGCGAATTTTCACATATCCGCCAATCGGTAGAAGACAAAGCCGATAATCGGTATGTCCGCCGCCGTCCCAATCTTCGGGTAAATTTCCCCAAGTGAATCCGGTAATTTTATTCCATCCGAACAGTCGTCTGCCCATCCCTATAGCAAAGACATCGGCACGCATTCCTGTCATGCGCGCAGCAATAAAATGCCCAAATTCATGGACACCAACGATAATGACGATGAGTTTAATAAATTGCCAGATTGTATCAATAGTTCCGAGTTCCATAAAATAGTATCTCTCAATAAAATGTGTTTGTTTTTACTGCATTTGCAGGAAATTGTTGTAAGTGCATTGCATTACCATCAAATAGCCCATAGGTTGCAGGCATACTGAGCCAATGCCCTAAATTGACGTAATATCCCGTACCACATTGCCGCATTTGCGCCAAATGTCTGTGCCCCATGACTACATAGTCAAACCCTTCGGTAATTTTCTTTTCGGCAAAATCCAAAAGCCCGTCACGAGTGCCATATTCCTTACGGTCGGTATAAGAACGGCTGCTTTTGGAAGTGTTGGAAGCCAGCCCAATGCCAATATCGGGATGGAGTACACCATAGAGTGTTTGTGCAAAACGATTACGTAAAATGGCACGCAATATCAAATATCCCGTGTCATTATATGCTTTGCCGTCGCCATGAGCAATATAAAAAGATTTACCGTGAAGTGTTGTTGTAATGTCATCGGTATGGATGGGAATATCAAGTTCATCACGAAAAAAAGTATGATGCCCAAAATCATGATTTCCCATAAGATATTCGATGGCTATGCCGTCGCGACGTAAATTATAGAGAGCGGTGATAGTACGAAAAAAATACTTCGGCACCACAGTTTTATATTCAAACCAATAGTCAAATAAATCACCGACAATATACAGACGCTCGCAATCATGACGTATCATGGCAAGAAAATCAAGTAAAATATCTTCTCTGTGACGATATTCTTCACGGGTGCCTAAGCCAAGATGTACATCCGAAAAAAAATAAATCATACTATCAGATAAACATTATCGAATGTGTAAATGAGATTAGAAAACACCATAAGGTCGGGCAATAGTTTCCAATCCTAATTTTTTGGAAAAGGTCGCCGCCGCCGCATCAGCTTTTTCTTTGGAATCATAACGTCCGGTACGAACGATATACCATTTTTTGCCTGATTTTCCGGTTATGGTCACAATAAACATTGTCACCCCTTTTTTCTTCCAATCCTGTACTAATTTTTCGGCACCATCAAGTTTAGAAACAGCCGCCACCTGAATTTCCCATGTATCTCGTAATTTTGATGCAGGCAAGGCGGTTGTAGAATCTTTGGCAACCGAAGTAGAATTCATACGAAAATTGACAACTTTTTTCATGGAGTCCGGCAAAGATTGCTGCATTGTTTGTGCAGTCATTTGCTGTTGCTGTGATGGTTGGGCAATAGCTGCTGTTTGCTGCTGTTGCGATGCTTGAGCTGTTGTTGCCGATTGTTGTTCCTCAGTAGATTGTGATTCTAAAGAGATAAATGTCCGTGCGGGCACGGAAGGTTCTGTTTCTCCGACAACCGATGATGGACGCTCTTCAATTTTTGCACGCTCTGATGCTATTTCACCTATTTGCTGCTTGGCATAATCGTAGCCGATATAGATACCAACCCCGCAAAAAAGGAAGCATAAAAGCCCATAGCCGACCATCAAAACAATGACACCGGCGCGGCTAAAACTGAAGTTATACCGTTTTTCTCCTTCAATAACGTCTGACATAATAAGGAAATGCGTGATTATACAAAGATGACAAATATAACACGAACTGATGACGTACCATCACATTTGGCAAAGAAATCTATCAATTTGACCGTAATGAGAAGAGCAAAAACACCGTTAAGGCAGCACCGGAAACAAAGATTATCGGCTCAGCTATTTCATGCCAGAATGATGGAGGCATGGCAGGCACAGGTGCTTGCGTAAAAGGAAGTGCGCTGTTTTCAATCATTCCTACGGAAGAACGCGCTATGGTGTCACGCATGATAAAAGTAAAGGGTTGCAATGCTCTTATGTCTGATTCTCTGTTGCGTACAGTTCCACTGCCCATCAGACGTGCTTCTCGAATTAATGAATCAGAACTTGATTGCATCGCAGTGTATGTAATGCCATAATCCAAAAGCGACAAGGAACAAATTATCCGCGCTTTTTCATTGAAAACAACAGCATGGGCAAGAGAAGTAAACATTTTATCAGTAATAAGATACGATGCTTCATGAGGAGTTATTTGCAATGCCAATGAATCGGGCTTCCACTGCTGAACATCGGGCACAATGCTTGCTACGGCTTTCTGTGCTAATGAATCCATAAGCAGAATATTCTTCTGCTGCGAGTAACATGGTATGATGAAGACACAACATAAAAACCCTGTCAATATCAATGCTCTTTTCATCAATTTCATATTATGGGCAATCAAGCAGTCAAAGATTTTTTGATACGTATGAACTCTGCAATCATCTCTTTTTCATTATCGAAACCGGCAGGTCGCACTCGAAAAGGACGGCGACGCACATCCGTTGAAATACTGACAATTTTATACACCCCATTTTCATCACGCCGTTCACGCGCCAAACGAATTCTTTTAATCTGGTTTAGCTGTATTGTTTTTTCTCGGTGACGGCTCCGAAATGTTATGCTGTCGGCAGTAATAATAATCGAGCGACGCATATACAAAGCAAAAAGCAACCCTAATCCTGACATTATAACAAAAGCAAAGAGTAACATCACAAGCGGATCATCAACCGACATGGATAATTCTCCTTCCTGCACAGTACCTTTAAGAATAGCATAAAGAACAAGAGCCACTGCATAAATGGCTATGGATTGCCAATAATAGTTCAATCGCTGCATAAAAATTTTGCCATTGCTCTGATGAGTGTTCATAGTGTCATTATTGGACTAATGAAAGAAATTGTTGTGCTGCTTTTTGTGAAGCGTCCGGTTTTGCCATAGCATGCGCTGCCCGCGACATTGCGCCAAGACGTTCGGTATCATGCAGCAAAGAGAACAGTATTTCCGTAAATTTTTCACGAATATAGCTATCTTCTACCATCAAAGCCGCACCATGTTCTTCCAACACACGTGCATTGTGCCATTGCTCATTATTCGCCGCCGTTGGTAATGGTACTAAAACAGAGGGTTTACCTACATTCATCAACTCGGACACAGTCCCCCCGCCGGCACGAGAAACCACCAAGTCGGCTGCCGCATACATTGTTGCCATATCCTCAATAAATTCATAGATGTGGATATGTGGCGGTACAATGGAAGGTGGGGTAAAATTTCGCCCTGTTTGCCAGATAACTTGCACCCTACTCGGCAAAGTTTCGTCCATAAAACGAAGCATAGCTTGATTCAGTGAGCGCGCACCGAGCGAACCGCCAAACACAAAAACAGTTGGTATTGATTCATCTAAGCCCAAAGCACGGCGAGCTGCCGATTGCTGCGGTAATGATATATTCATCGTATGCCTGACAGGATTACCGAAAGGATACATTCTTTTGTGATAGTCTTCGCTAAAATGGCGACGTGTTTCCTCAAAAGCAAGAATAATGGCATCGGCTTTTTGTGCCAATAAACGATTAGTTTTTCCCGGCACCACATTCGGTTCAAGCAGCATCATAGGAATCTTTAATTGATGGGCTGCCATACCCGCAGGATAGCTGATATATGTTCCCCCGCATAGGACGCCTGCAACATTATGCTCACGCATAAGACGCCGACATTCCAGCAAAGAACCCACAATACGAAAAGGTAACATATATGAATCCAAGGAACGAAGCCCTTTATAGCCGGTCACGCTAATCGGGTAAAAATCATAGCCGAGTTGAGGAATAATCTTAGCTTCAATGCGATGCGGATTGCCAACCCAAAGTACATGCAATGAAGGCACAAGTGCTTGTAATTCTTCGATAACTGCCACCGCGGGAAAAAGATCTCCACCGGTGCCGCCGGCTGCTGCAAGTATGGTGAGAGAATGCGACATTTTCCTCAATAAAGTGATGTTAAAAAAGATTTATAGCAGTGTATCTGCCTCGACCCGAGCAAAATTACCTAAAGTTTGATTATTTTGGCTGTCAATAAATGAAAAAGGAAGTACAGAATGATGATATTTGCCCTCTGTTTGATAATGGGTATCATTGGTGCAATAGATGCTTTGGGACAAACGGCAACGGTAAGAACACGATTGCAAGATGTTGCCCTTGGTAAACTTCAAGATGTGAAAAGAGATGTGCCGGACTTACTGGCGGAGTATCCGAATGATCCGGGTGTGCACTTTTTGCATGCTGTCGTGCTTGACGATGCGGATAAAGCCGTGCCTATTTACACGCGCATTGTGAATGAGCATGGAACAAGCGAATGGGCTGATGACGCTCAATGGCGCATTGTGCAGTATTATGCCCTTAAACGTGATACAAGCCGTGCACGCAGAGAACTCTACAGATACAGAACCAATTATCCACAGTCCGAGTTCTTACTTGCAGCTATGGAAACCGTGCGTGCAACCGTCGGACTCGGCACACAGCAACAAATATCCACCGCTGCGGATTCCAAGCCGCAAGCGGCACTGAAATCGCAACAATCGGCTGTCGCCACACAAAAACCTCAGACCACAAATACCAATAAAACTGCACCGCAATCCTTAAAACCGGATACATATCCTGCGGAAGAGTCCCCCAAAAAGACTGAGGAACCGCCCAAAAAGGTGGAAGAACCAATAAAACCCGTAAAATACAGTTTGCAAGTAGGCAGCTATGCAACAAGAGAAACGGCGGAAGAAATGGTGGAAGAATTTAGAAAAAAACGATTAAGAGCGGCTCTCTTGCAAAAAAATGTCGGTAATGAAAAAGTCTTTGCTGTGATTATCGGTGAGTATCCCAATCGTGAATCAGCCGAAAGAGCAAAAGAAATTGTGCAACGTCAATGCGAATGTGAACCATTTGTCGTTGAAAAATAAAGCTAAAGACAGCCGTCATACTCCTATAATCCAATCAAAGTTATAGCTTATGGCATTATGCGTTCATTGGAACTTATTCATTCTTGACTCACAACACTATGCGATTGCTTCTTTTCATACTTTTTTTCTGTGTGCATACCTTTTCACTGACGGCACAGAATGCCGACAGCACGGACAGTCCCAATACTAAATCAGTATTGTTTAAATCTGCTGTTAAACCTATTGAGTCCATAACTAAAGAAGCGATCGCCGATACAATCACGGCAACAACGATGGAAAAAATTGAGGACTATACGGGTACACCGCGAAATTCAGCGTTTTCGCCCGGGCAAGACAGCAATTATTTCAGATTAAAATCTTTGGGTATTCCTCCGGCGACACTTGCGCAACTCCATGCAAAATTGTTTGCAGCACAATGGAGAGCAATGTTAGAAAGACAATTAAAACCCACATGGGATATTGTTACCGAAAACCTTGACATTCCTTCCGAATATTATTTACCCTCAGGACGCGAACAAGTGCAACGTGAATTTGCCATTATGCAATCGCAATCACGCCCGCAAGGATTACCACAAACACCAAACACAGGTTTACAAATTCCATTTGGTGTTATTGGAGATTTTTTTGGTTTAACAGAGGATTTTTCGCCTGTTCTTAAATATTCAATAGATTATACCACACCCGTTGAAATTGTGATTTTCTCTTCGAATGCAAAATTGGTTGCGATTGTCTTTAAGGGAGTACAACAACCCGGAACATACAAGTTTACATGGAATGGACGCGATGAACGCGGCAGAAGGATGACTCAAGGTGATTATGTTGCCGAAATTCGCATTGGTCAAGAAAAAATTATACGCAAAAGAATTATGTTATAGTCCATTTATCCCCCGAATATATAAAAGCATGGCATTACAGCGACCCACTCAATTATCATCCGTTGAAGAATCGAAAAGCAAAAAAGTAGGATTCAAAGAGCGGTTTATAGCACTCAAAAATCTACCCAAATTATTTTCTTTAGTCTGGGAAATAAGCCCGGCGATGGTGATAAGTACTTTGATATTACGTTTATTACGTGCCTGCATTCCTGTACTATTTATGTATGTCGGTAAATTAATTATTGATGAAATAATCGGGATAGTCAATAATCAGCAAACAATAGCCACTTCGCTTTTATGGTATTATATTGCCCTTGAAGCCGGTATCAGCATTATCGGTGAAATTATCGGACGCGGTATTTCTCTTCTTGATGCTTTATTGGGCGATAAATTTGCTAATGTAACATCGGTAAAACTGATGAACCATGCAGCAACATTAGATTTAGAGCAATTCGAGGATTCCACCATTTATGATAAATTGGAACGCGCCCGTCAGCAAACATTAAGTCGCATGGAGCTGGTTTCCCAAACCTTTACGCAAGCGCAAGACATCATTACATTAGCAATGCTTGCAGCCGCACTTATGGTTTTCAATCCATGGCTTATTGTTATTTTAGCAGCAGCTTTATTACCCTCTTTTATCGGTGAATCTCATTTCAATGCGCAAGGTTATTCGCTCCTCTACAGTTGGACTCCTGAACGACGCTTACTGGATTATTTACGCTTTACCGGTGCGAGTAATGAAACGGCAAAAGAAGTAAAAGTTTTTGGTTTATCAGAATTTTTAACTGATGAATATCGAGTTCGCGCCGAAGAATTTTATGAAAAAAACAAACGATTATCATTGCGGCGGGCAAGCTGGGGAACTCTTACCAACACAATAGGGATGGCAGGATATTACGGTGCATATATTTTACTTGTGTGGCAAACAATTTCCGGATCATTAACGATTGGTGATTTAACATTTCTTGCGGGGTCATTTTCACGTATGCGCGGATTGATGGAAACAATTTTCGGGCGATTTTCTTCCATAGCGCAAAGTGCATTATATCTGCAAGATCTTTTCGATTTTTTTGCTTTACAACCGCATATTATATCTCCTGTGAAAGCGGCACCGTTTCCTCGTCCTATTGCACAAGGATTCGTCTTTGAAAATGTCGGTTTTCGATATCATAATTCTGAAAAGTGGGCTTTACGTAATATTTCTTTTACATTAAAACCGGGTGAGAAATTGGCACTGGTCGGTGAAAATGGAGCAGGAAAAACCACATTAGTAAAATTGTTATCACGGTTATATGACCCGACCGAAGGAAGAATACTGTTAGACGGCGTTGATTTACGAGAATATAATACGGAGCAATTGCGTAAAGAAATCGGCGTTATTTTCCAAGACTTTGTCAAATTTCAACTTACGGCTTCCGATAATATTGCTGTGGGTAATATTGAGCATCGTTATGATGAGCCGAGAATTGAATATGCAGCTCAGAAAAGTTTAGCCGATTCGGTCATCAAAAAATTGCCCGAATTATACAATCAAACTCTTGGCAAACGATTTGCCAAAGGCATAGACTTATCCGGAGGTGAGTGGCAAAAAATTGCGCTTGCCCGTGCATATATGCGTGATGCCCAAGTGCGTATTCTCGATGAGCCGACAGCCGCACTCGATGCCAGAGCCGAGCATGATGTCTTTGAACGATTTACCGGATTAATGGATGGAAAAACCGTTGTGCTTATCTCCCACCGTTTTTCCACAGTACGCATGGCAGATAGAATATTGGTTCTCGAAAATGGTATGATGAAAGAATTAGGCAGCCACGAAGAATTACTGGAACAAGGCGGACATTATGCAGAGTTATTTTCTTTGCAAGCCGCAGGATATAAATAAAGAATATATCATTGTTGAATAATAATAAGTCATATAATTAGTAGTGTTATAATGCAAAAAAGTAAAATTATCCTTATTATTACATTGTTTCTTCTGGGCAAATATCTCCATGCACAGCCATATATTCCCGGGCAAACATATTGGGGAACACGTCAATATATTGAATATCAGCCGGGAAATCTACCATTGATTATATCTGTGCCTCATGGCGGATATGAACAACCATCTGACATCCGCGACCGCCAATGTGAAGGCTGTGCTTATGTGCAAGACGCATTTACACAAGAGTTAGCTCGTACTATCCGTGAAATTTTTGTAAAAGAAACGGGGTGCTATCCATATATGATATATAATCGTATTCATAGAAAAAAACTTGATATGAATCGTGATATTATTATGGCAACAGACAGTAATTCTTCGCTTGATGTTTATTGGCATGAATATCATAATTTTATTGATTCTGCAAAAAAACACATCACATTACATTTTGGTAAAGGATTATTTATTGATCTTCATGGGCATGGTCATACAAAACAAAGAATCGAATATGGGTATTTAGTGTATGATAGTCAATTGCGTGAAAGTGATTCTTTGATGAATACCGCTGCAAGAATACGTGTAAGTTCGATTGAATCTCTTGCCGGAAATAATGCTATGAATACAACACATGCCGAACTAATAAGAGGAAACGAAGCATTGGGGACGCAATTTGCAGAAAGAGGATATCCCGGAGTGCCAAGTAAACAAGACCCTTTCCCCTTAATTGGTGACCCTTACTTTAATGGTGGATATAATACATATTACCACGGTTCATCCCCGGGTGGTACCATAGACGCAATTCAAATGGAATTATATTCTGATATTCGTTTCGACAGCGTGAAGCGCACTCAATTTGCACGCAATTTTGTTGCTGTAGCATTGCAATTTCTGGATCGTCATTATTTTCCCGGTTTTTCAGGAGCGCCATGCAGTATCACCGGTATATATGACAATGCTATCTCCATGCAATCATTCCGCATAGTACCAAACCCTACCTCTACCTTGTGTACTGTTTATTATACTTCATTTATGCATACAGAACTTACTTCATTGACAGTCTATAATATTTTTGGACAACCAGTTTTTCATGAATCTGATATATATAATGGGTATTCGTTTCCTGTACATACATTACCGACAGGGATGTATTCTGTTGTTTTACATAGCCATAACAAAACGCCAATCATAACAACATCTTTGATTGTTCACTAATTATAATTTTTGATAAAACAAAAAAATCTAAAAACTACAATTTTTAGAGCAATTTATGCATACAGTTTTTCATGGTGGATGTAGAGTAAAATATAAAAATGTAGTAGGAAATTTACCCTATTATTTTCCCCTTTATCAGTGACAATGAACTTCAATATTTGCCCATCATTATTACGACTTCTGAAGCAATGAGAGCATGATGTTCCGTAAAACTTTACGAGTACATTTCTATAGATTATTTTCTATGCCTTATTTTTGTATGATGATTGGTGTGGTCAACAATGATTTTTTTTGACCAATTTTTACATAATACACCCCATTTGCTAAATTTTCATTCTCAATAAGGCAATCAACGACTCCCTGCTCTCTTACGACATAATTCACAGGACTAATATATTCACCACATTGATTAATAAGAGATATTGATTCTATATCTTCAGTATCAATATTCACGGAAAATGTGTTACCGACAGGATGAGGGAAAAGTTTATAATCATTGGGTTTATCATCAAAAGAAGCTACTTTTGTTGTGCCGGCATTGATGAGCAAAAGATCTTTTTGTACTTTATTAGGGTTATATCTGTCACAAATGTACAAATCGCGTAAGCCGTCGCCATTGAAATCGGCAGCAATAATCCCCAAAGCATCACGCACATAGTATTCTTCAAACACATCTAAAGTGTTATCAGTAAAATTTCCATTACCATCATTAAAATAACATTTTATATGAGCACCAAAGACATTCGCAAGAAGTAAATCCATATCCTTATCGCCATCCACATCTTCAAAAATCGCATCTATTGTATGATCTTCATCAGCAGGTAATTGTGCTGCCGTTTTATCAGTGAATATTCCGTTACCATTATTGATGAGTAATCTATTTTGTGGATCTTTACCGGGTTTAAATTCAACATTTGCCAAAAATATGTCCATATCTTTATCTCGATCAATGTCGGCAAAGCATATTTTTCTTGTCTCAATATCGAAATCTTTCGGTAAATGTGTTTCTGTGACCTTTGTAAAATAGCCTTGTTCATTACCAATATACAATTCATTGCCATCTTCATTTCCTTCAAACAAATCAAGAATTCCATCGCCGTTTACGTCAACAAAAGCAAGGTCTTGTGTTGTTTTTTCATCAGAGGGCAAACGATTGTTTTCAATAGCAAAATTTCCTTTGCCGTCATTGATAAGAACAGTATTTTTGCCCTTATTGCCTAAAATAATATCAGGGAATCCATCACGATTAATATCTGCTGTAGCAATCGCATTTGCTTCACTGTCAGGTAATATAAAAGGGGCACTTGTAAAGCCGCCTTTTCCGTCCCCCAGATAATATTCATGCACTTTTGTTTTTCCCATGACAATATCGTCTTCACTACAAAAAACCAAATCAACAAATCCATCTCCATTAAAGTCAGCATATGCAATATCCTCACTGTCACGGATAATTTGTGGCAACTTCCCTGCTGTTCCATTCTTAAAATTTCCTTTGCCGTCATTAATAAGAATAGTATTTGCTTGAAATTCATTGGCTAAAACGATATCAAGATCCTTGTCGCCGTCCACATCAACGGCAACGACATCCATACTTTGCCCTTTCGCTCCATTATTAGGTAAATTTGTACTGGCATTGGTAAAAATTTGACCATACGCAGTACTCGAATAACATAAGCATAATGTAATAATGATTGTTTTCATATTCTAAAGCAATTTTTGTTTATAATATATTTCTCTTTTGTTTTTTATTGGGTGGGCTTGAAACGCTCATCACTATACAATGTTACATCTGTCCTCAGTCCTCAAAGACTATTTTAACGTTCCTTTAACATTCTTTAGCTCAATGTGGCGAAATGTTCATAATATTGCCAACTATAGTAAGAATACATGAGCAGAATCTCTCATCTTTACATTATGATATTTGGTGTAAGATTGGTACTTTTGCTCTCAACTTATTAGGTACTTGATTATTGAAAGTCATAATGATGGATAGTACAGCTTCTTCTTCCAAAGGGATAATTGAAGCATATTTTCGTCCGAAGAAATGGGAATATATCGCTGACAAGACAATCTATGACTTTATGGGTATTCGCCTGTATAAATCCTATATGCCTCTTTCGGGAATGACCGAAAAAAAAACGTATCTTACATTAGCTGACTTACAACTCTATGATCGCAAAACTCGCTCTTATGAACTCCGTCATTGGTTGGGTATAGTCGGTACTCTCCTCATTGCTTTGATTCTACCACACTCTTACACTGTGTTTGACTATTGTTTATTGCTGTTTCTGACACTTGTTTTTAATGTCTATCCTATAGCACTTCAACGCCACAACAGAATACGTATTTACCGAACAATCAACATGTTAAAGAACAAATCCGCATAAGACCTTTTGTCGTTAAAGGGGACTTCGTCTCTGTGCTATTATAAAGAAAACCTCATATTATGAATTGATAATATTGCCGTAACATTGGCGATACACTGCCTTGGTAATTTTGTGACTGTTTAGTAAATATGTCGCAAATCGTGTGGGGAAAAAGCGTGAGCGACACACATTAGTTAATTATTATGGAGGAAGCGTAGCCATGAGCCAACGCATTATCAGTTTTTTCATTATCTTCAGTTGTTCAGTCACCGCCGCATTCTCTCAAGATGCTATCATCAGCGGTAAAATCACCGACGGTTCCACAGGCGATATCATGCGCAGCGTGACGGTGGAATTATTAACCAAAGATAAACAAAGCACAAAAAAAGGTGCATATTCCGATGTGACAGGAAAATACACCATTAAAAAAGTGCAGCAAGGTGTCTATTCTTTGCGCTTCCGTTATGTGGGCTATGAAACTAAACTCATTGAAAATGTTGAAGTGCCAACAGGAAAAAATGTCACCGTCAATGTTACATTATCTCCCGAAACTAAGAAAGCCGAAGAAGTTGTTGTGACAGCTCGTGCCAATAAAGAATCCAAAGAAGCTATTTTAGCCCAAAGAAAAAATTCAGCTCAGGTGAGCGATGGTGTCGGACAGGAAGAAATTGCCAAATTACCCGATGGCGATGCCGGTCAAGCATTAAAGCGTATTACAGGAGTTACCGTTGTGGGTGATAAATTTGTGTATGTACGCGGCGTAAGCGAACGCTATAATAATACGACCTTAAACGGTGCTGCTCTTACCTCAACCGAACCCGATAAAAAAGCTTTTGCTTTTGATATGTTCCCTTCGGAATTTTTGCAAAGTGCCAATGTTATTAAATCGTTTACACCCGATATGCCGGGCAATTTTGCAGGTGGTTTGGTGCAATTAAATACCATTGATTTTCCGCAAGGATTTGCTTTTAAAGTAGGTTTATCCTCTGCTTACAATGATAATGTTTCATTAAAAAGCGGTGCATTTCAAACATATTCGGGCGGTGCAACCGATTGGCTTGCCAGCGATGACGGCACGCGTGCTTTGGTGTCGGGGATGCCTTCCACATCCACAGAATTAGATAATTTAATTCGCCGTGCGGGTAATCCCGAAGCAGATAATGGCGCAGCAGCACGTGAATGGATTGCACTTGGCAGATCATTTAATTCCGGCGTATGGAAACAAGATGCAATTGCAGCTCCGGTAAATACAGGCACAAGCATTTCTTACAGTAATTTATTTGATATTGCCGATAATGATTTCGGTATTATTGCTTCGGCTAATTATTCGAATGGCTATAATATTAACCAAATAGGTCGCGCAGGTTTATCCGGTGCAGGTAATGAGCAATATAATTATGCGGGCTCGGTATCCACACGCAGTATGGGATGGGGTGGTTTATTTAATATGGCATATAAACTTGGCGGACATTCCACATTATCCTTTAAAAATATTTACAATCAATCTGCCGATGATGAAGTAGTAGTGTTACAAGGTAATGATTATAATCAAGATCGCGAACGTCGTTTTTACAGTGCTCAATTTGTCGAAAAATCATTGTATTCCGGTCAGGTTGCCGGACAGCATAATTTGCCGGGCGATATTTTAACGGAATGGAATGGCGGCTTTTCTCGCAGCACACGTAATGAACCGGATTTGCGCCGCTTGCGTTATTCACGTCAAAATGACAATGAATTATTTTCTGCTGATGTGCCAAGCGAAACAGCCAAAGGTGACGGTACTGTTGCCGGACGCTTCTTTTCCGATTTAATTGACAATGCTTATACGGCAGGATTGAATATCACCATACCTGTATCCACAGCAAAAATTAAAACAGGGGCTTTACTCGAACGCCGTGACCGTGAATTTGGCGCACGTTCTTTTACCATTATTCAAAGTAAATCTGTTTTCCCCGATGTTGATCCCGAAGGTATTAATCTTACGGCTTCGCCTGATAAATTATTCGATTCGACTAATTTCCGTGCAAATGGCTTAGGTATTGCCGAGGATTCAAAAAAATCCGATCAATATGCGGCTGATGAACAGTTAAATGCCGGCTATGCAATGGTTGATATGCCTTTTAGCATTGGCGATGAGAATTTCCGCATTATTACCGGAGTACGTGTTGAAAATAATACACAACGCTTACCGGCGGTTTATACGGGCGATAATCAATTAATTTCCATTGAAAGAAATACAACAGATATTCTTCCCGCATTAAATCTTATTTGGAAAACATCAGAAAATACGAATGTACGTGTATCGGGTTCACAAACCTTAACTCGTCCCAATTTACGTGAATTTGCGCCATTTGCCTTTTTCGATTTCCAACGTCAAGCACGTGTGCAAGGTAATACGGATTTACAACGCGCACTTATTTGGAATTTCGATGCACGTTATGAATATTTCCCTCGTCCGGGTGAAGTACTTTCTGTCAGTACATTTTATAAAAGCTTCCAAAATGCAATTGAAGAAACAATTTTACCATCAAGCGGCAATCCTGTCTTTTCATTCCAAAATGCTTCCGGCACTGCATTAAATTATGGTATTGAGTTTGAATTAAGAAAACAACTCGGATTTATTGCAGAGGATTTAGAAAATCTCGGCGCATCGGTGAATGTATCATTGATAAATTCAGAAGTGAATGTGCGTCAAGGTAATCTTAATGATACACGTCCTATGTGGGGACAATCACCATATTCGATTAATCTCGGATTATTCTATCAACATCCCGATATAGGCACGCAAGTAAATGTAGGATATAATCGTTCCGGTGAGCGCATTATACAAGTAGGGCTTTTGGGCAGCTATGATTTTGCAAATCCTCATGTTTATGAACAGCCGCGTGATGTTGTTGATATTTCACTTTCTCAGCCAATTATTGCAGGATTAGAAGCACGTTTGGTTGTACGTGATGTACTCAATCAAGAACTTATTTGGTTACAAGGAGGACGTAATGTTGCTTCTAATTTACGCGGTCGCACCCTCAATTTCAGTATCGGATTTAAATTATAATTTTTCATGTTTCATTATTCGGGGCTTTTGTCCATGAAATCATTGATTCTTTTTGCAAGTGCCGTTTTTTCCGTTTTTACGCTTGCTGCTTCGGCACAAAACGGACCTAAAATTACAACACCGGCGGCTAATGCCACTTTAAGCGTGGGGCAATCATACACCATTCGCTGGGATACAACAAATTCACCTCGCGGTACACGCTATTTTATCGAATTTTCTGTTACAGGAGAATCAGGTCCATGGACACGCATCAAACGTCGTGATCCGGTCACACAATTACCCGTGGATTGGGTTCATAATGATTCCGGCACTGCATCAGCGGGTTCAAATCGCGGCAGAGGCGAAGCACGTTTTGCTTTCCGTCCCACCGCAGCAGGCGAAGAATGTTATTTGCGCCTTGTTAATCGTGCAGAACCGACAATTATAGGATTAAGCGATAAATTTTCTATTTCTCCACCGCCGAAACCTATTAATATTGATGAATATTTGCCGCAAAGCATCACAGGTAATGTGACTGTTCCTTATGTGCAAGGAAAAATCTATGGCTTACGCGGTTATACATACATTGAAGACGGTGCAACTTTGACCATTGAACCGGGTGTTGTTATAGTCAGCGACACACCGCGCACAAATTCGGCATTATGTGTCAATCGTGGCGGTAAAATTATTGCTCGCGGCACAAAAGCACGTCCTATCGTTTTCACAAGTTCGGCTCCGGCGGGACAACGTCGCACAGGTGACTGGGGTGGTTTGTTGATATGCGGAAAAGCACGTCTGAATGTCAAAGCAGGTGAAGCAGCTCTCGAAGGCGGCGTCGCATCTGCAACACCCGGACGCGGTTGGTATGGCGGTACTGATGATAATGATAATAGCGGTGTTCTTGAATATGTGCGTATTGAATTTGCGGGTATTGCCGCATTTCCGAATGAAGAACTTAATTCCTTGACTTTAGGCGCAGTTGGTAAAGGCACAACAATTAATCATGTGCAATGTACCTATAATGGTGATGATGCCTTCGAATGGTTTGGTGGCAATGTTGATGCAAAACATCTTATTGCTAATCGTACTGTGGATGATGATTTTGATACCGATTTCGGGTTCAGCGGTCGTATTCAATTTGGTATTGCACAACGCTATCGTGAAATTGCCGACCAAAGCACAAGCCAATGTTTTGAATCAGATAATGATGGTACAGGTACGTATAATTTTCCGCGCACAAGTCCTATTTTCAGTAATATGACCTTAGTCGGACCTATTGACGACACATCACGCAGCAGCGGCACAGGGAATGAACAATGGAGCGCGCAATATGGCTCCGCAGCACAAGTGCGCCGTAATTCTCACATGTCTCTTGTTAATTCCGTTTTTGTCGGCTTCCCAAGAGCGGGCTATGAATTACGCGGTGCACGTACATTAACCGCTGCCTCAAAAGATTCTTTACTTGTACGCAATAATTCATGGTATGGTATTAAAGGAGGCGGATTAAGTGTGCGTCTTGAATCGGGTGAAACTGCCGTTGATGGCATGAATGCAGCATGGTTAGTAAAACCGGAATTTGCTAATTCATTAACAAATGGAACAGGCAATATCAGTGCATATTCACCATTTTCCGGAATTATTGCACGCGATCCCGAAACACCGAATTTTGTGCCGAATGCAACTCTTGGTGCTCCTTCTTTTGCGAATGCAGGAACAGTTTCTTTAGATAATAACTTTTTTGAAAGAGTGAATTATCGCGGTGCTTTTGATATTAATGTTCAAGAACGCTGGGATTTACCGTGGGCTAATTATAATCCCGTCAATACAGTATATCCGCAAGTTTTCACAAGCGTTAATGATGCGGAAATTCCTTCACTTGACATGGTTGATTTGCGTGTTATGCCGAACCCTGCATCAGAATCAGCCACAGTGCGTTTTTCCGTACCCACACAAACGGTAGTTTCTGTGGATATTTACACAATGGTTGGCACAAAAGTGATGACAATACTTGAAAATTACACAACAAATACGAATGGTATTTTCGATATTCCTGTTAGTGTTTCCTCATTGCCGATTGGCACATATTCTGTGCAAATTCGCAGTGAACAAGGTACAGCATCGCAAATGCTTACAATAGTGAAATAATTTTTCCACTCCATACCCCACACGGAAAAAGAAAGCGTATTTCTTCGGAGATACGCTTTTTTTTTATGGGAATTTTAAACAATTCAATCATTCTGCCCATATCCGGCTTTGTTTATTTTGCACTTACCGATTCACGACAGTTAAGGAATTGGAATTAAATCCCAACGGGATGAGATGATAAAAAAAAACAATCCCAAAAAAATTCCCATCTTGAGGGGTGGCAGACGCAGTCTGACGGGGTGAATGAATGTATTGATTGAAATTTGCCCCTCTTTTTTCTCCCCGACGGCGAGAATTTTATTATGCCTTCCCCGCGGGGAAGGACGGGATGGGGCAAAAAAAACAAACATTTTATTTCTATTATCATCTCATCCCGTGCGGGATGTTTTAATCATAATTCATCCTGCATTTATTTTCGAGAATAATGACTGAATACAATCCTGTTAATCCTATAATCTCTGCAATCCTGTTCTGACAACTACCTCAAATGAAGTGATAACGACCCCGATTGATGCGATGCCGAGCCCGAGTGAAGCGGTGCCGAGCCCGAGTGAAGCGGTGCCGAGCTCAATTGAAGCGATAATGACCCCGAGTGAAGCGGTGCCGAGCTCAAATGAAGTGATAACGACCCCGATTGAAGCGATAATGACCCTGATTGATGCGATGACGACCCCGATTGATGCGATGACGTCGCCGATTGATGAGCATCGAGAGCCCTTGTAGTCGCATCGAGACCCCTCGTAGTCGCATCGAGACCCCTCGTAGTCGCATCAAGAGCCCTCGTAGTCGCATCGAGACCCCTCGTAGTCGCGTCGAGACCCCTCGTAGTCGCGTCGAGAGTCCTCGTAGTCGCGTCGAGACCCCTCGTAATCCTGTCAATTGGCTAAAAATTGGCGTTTTTTGGCAAAAAAAGGGGAAAGCTGAGGTAAAAACTTGCGTTGTCAGTGCAATGTACAGCGACGAGAAGACAGCATGCTTTTATTTTATATTATTGACAGCATATCTTATCCAAAAGGTGGAAGTCTAATGATATCAGAGAAAAAGCGTGCAGAGGATTAACAAAGTTTCGTAGTTTTGTGGAAATTGTTTTTTATGGTGATAACATGGTCAGTAATTATTAACCCTTTGGTATGGCGCAAGCGGGTATCGGACATAGTAGTTGTAATAGGAGTGACCAAGAAAAAATCTATAAAGCATTGACAAATAATGGAGTAAATATTATGAGGTATGAATTGTTGTTATTGGTATTTGCTACTATAGCATTTTGTCCAAAATCACTTTTGAGTAATGATTCTCTTTTTTATGATAAAATAATTCGCGAAAAAGTAACAAATGTAATAGATCTCACCTATGCTTATTTCGAATTAGAATCCATTCATGAGAGTGATAAATTCTATGAGAAAGGAAATATTGTATCTCGACTGAATAATCTTTCTTATGATAAAAGAGATTCTACATACAGATACGTAATCGAAATAAATGAAGTAAAAGATGTAAATTTTTCTTGTCTGCCTAAGAGATTTAAGGCTTACGAATTTAGATACTTAAATGAAATACAAATTTTAGTTAATCGCTATGGTAAAGTTAATGGGAAAATCGCCAATATAGGTAAGCATTGGATAAATGAGGGTATGCACATGCTACATAATGTGTACGAACGAAACCTCGACAGCAATAGTAAATATGATGTTCGTTTGTTGAAACATACTCCGAGAAATTTAGTATTGGTTGATACTCTCGATAAATCTGTTATCATTGCATCTAACCTTTATTTTGCTGATGATTTAGATTTCCTTCTGAAAGATTCGACTATATTAAGTGATATTGAGTGTTATATTAAATTACACTTTTACACATACAGACCAACTGATATTGTTGTTGTAGATAATCAGAATGCCTTGTTTTATTCGGAATTATATAAAAAGAAAATTGAGGTGTTCTTTAGTAGTTATGTAAACAAATACCCAAATGTGCCTAAGCCTTCTGTAGAGCATTACTACGATGGCAGTAGAATTCTAAAATAGCTGCTTCAAATACGCAAGGATGGCAACTTCTTTTGAAGCCACACAAACAGATTCTGTATCTAAGATATTGATGCAAGGAATTTTTCGTTCCGAAGAAATATGTTAAATAAATGAAGTAGTCTTTGAAGCATAAAGGAATAGATTGTTTTGTAATACACACAAGATATTAATAAAACCAGTACCATATATTTTTTATTATTGTGAATCTATATACATTACCATTGTAAGCGAGCCAAGATAATTAAGATAAGCATAACTACCTTGTCTATGAATAATGTATTTGAAAGAGAATGTAGATTATAGAAGGCTATAAAGATACTTTAACTCTCTTCGCCGCACAAATCAGATATTTCTGAGAGAAGTATTTCTATGCTTTTTGCTGTTTCGGCATATATTGTTTGAATATTATTGAGTGCGGTTGCCGGATCGGGTATATGGTAATGAATATGGTGTGTGGCTTGGGGAATATATGGCAAATGTTCACGGGCATAATTGCATAATGTTATGACGGTGTCAAAGTTGTGATGAGCAAATGTTTCGATAGATTTCGAATAGAGTATTGATGTGTCTGCATTGTAATTCTGTTGCAAAGTAATAATTGTTTCTTTTCGTATCGGTTCGGGTGCAATACCTGCGCTGAAGGGTTGCCATTGCAATGGATAGAGTGCACGGCATAATGCTTCCGCTATTTGGCTACGACAAGAATTTCCTATGCAAATAAAAAGTATTTTTTTCATTTATTGTGATTGTAAATACGACAATGCCTCATCGGCTAAATAAAATGATCCCGCAATAATACATGGCTCATGTGTGTTGCGAGCTTTTTGCACAGCTTCGGCAACGGATGTACAATCATGAATATCGGTAAATCCCACAGATTGGGCTGCTTCATGCAATAAAGAAAGTGGCAAAGCTCTTTCCACTTTAGGAACGCATAAAAAGACACTTTTACAAATCGGGCGAATATTATTGAGCATTTCTATAGCTTTTTTATCTGACATTGCGGCAAATACCAGATTCCATGTCGGTTCTTTACCGAAACATCGCTCTAAAGTAAGACGCAAGGCGGTCATGCCGGAAGAATTATGCCCCACATCGAGCACTAAGCGTGGATTTTCTTGCAATAATTGCACACGTCCTGTTAAGCCGGTGAGTGCATGGATATTGATAAGACCTTCGCGTACTGCTTTTTCCGATACGGGCAATTCTTTGATAATAAGTCGTAGGGTATAGAGTGCTGTCAATATATTGCGGCTTTGATGTTCGCCGATGAGTGCAGATCGCAAATCTTTGAGTTCACCCATAGGTGCTGTCACATGAACGGACATTGTCATGTCGGTGCGATATTCGGTGCTTTTGGCTGTCCAATCATCATCAGGGAAATAGGCAATGGTGTCGGCTGCGGCAGCTTTTCTTTCAAAAACAGGGCGCAAATTTTGGCGCGGCTCACCTATGACGGCGGGCACTTTATATTTGATGATGCCTGCTTTTTCTTCAGCGATAGATGTTAAACTTGTTCCCAAAAAATCGGTGTGGTCATAATCAATGGAAGTAATCACAGAAACCAGAGGATGAAGCACATTTGTGGCATCTAAGCGTCCTCCCATGCCTGTTTCAATGATGGCAATATCTACTTTTTTTTGCGCAAAGTACTGAAATGCCATAGCAGTAGTAATTTCAAAAAATGTAGTTTTGGTTTTTTCCGCATTTGCAATCATTGGCGCAGCAAGATCAATAATCTCTTCATCGGTGATGGGCACACCATTGATACGAATACGTTCACGAAAGTGTCGAACATGCGGGGATGTATATAAACCGACGCGATAGCCTGCTGCACTGAGTATGGCTGCAAGGATAGAACAAACGCTGCCTTTGCCATTCGTTCCGGCAACATGGATGCTCGGAAATTTTGTGTGTGGTCTGCCCGATTGTTGCATAAGTTCTTCTATGCGCTCTAAGCCGGGTTTGATGCCGTGCCGATGTAATGCGAACATCCGTGTAAGAACTGTATCAATGGTTTGTGGTGTTTCTTGTTGCATTGTAAACCGCTTTCTTTGAATAATTTTGTTATTATTGCGCATAATAACATGGTAAATATAGGAAGAAATTTATGGAAAAACATGAAATAAGGGCATTGGCTAAAGCAATTGTCCATGAAATGAATAGCGAACATTCGGCAGAGTTAGCCCCTAAATGGGAAGGAGCAAGCGTTTTTGTTGTGCCTAAAGATACATCGCTCAAGGATCATAAAATCCCCTTAGATAAACTGATGCATAAAATTGTGATGATGCGCGATAATTTGAGGGTGCTCGAACAACAAATCAATGCGCATACGATATTGTCCGAAGGAGAAAAAGTAAAATTGCAGGGCTATATTACGAAATGCTATGGCTCTATGACTTCATTTAATTTTTTGTTTTATCAAGATGAAGATAAATTTTAGGCAGCTATTATACTTTTTTTCCCTGTATTATACGACCGTCTTGGCATGGTAAAGAGCTTAGGATAATCAGACAATTTGTCTATTCATTCTGATTCGCTTTATATCCGCATATCCCATCATTATTTCTTCATGGTGATGAATGCTATGATAAAGAGAGACGATTCGCTTTGTGTTTATCCTTTTGAGTATTTCTAAGGGTATAAAAAAAACCCGGACTGTGGTGCTATCCGGGTCGTTTGTGTGTGAATGTGGTGATAGGTGTTTATACTACACTGTCAGACAATTGCATTTAATTGCGCTTCCAGATAATGACGGTGTCGCCATCAATAATGGTATCGCCCACATTATCGCGATCATCATCCCAATCCCAATTTGTATCGCAGTCGCCGTCCCAAGTTGTGTCGCGACCGCCGCCATGTCCGCCGCCATCTCCGGGATCCCATGGATCAATCGGAAGATCTTGGCAACTGATAAGAAAAAGAACTGCAAAAGCTGCGCTTGCTGTGGCAAGCCGAGAAAGTAGTGTTTTCATTGGTGAACTACCCTGTAAGTAAGTGAATAAAAAAGTGGCAAAAGAGCCGTGTACAATACCAATAACACAACCATTGCGGGAACGTTGCAATGCAGATGAACAAAAACAATGATGCGATTATCTTCTGTTTATCAAGTGAAAGAAAAATAACAGTTTAGCGATATTTGTTTTTTTGCGAAGTGTGTTTGAGCATATCAAATTGGGTATTTTCCTAAGAGAACAAAGTCCTCAAAAAAGTGTATCTATGCTTGCACATTCTTACCATTTGACAGAAAACCTGTATTTTGCTATCTATAATTAACGGACATCAATAACACAATAGGAAAACTGTAGAGTATGGACACACAAACAATTAGCGGTTCGCCCTCATTCGACAGAGATAAACCGCCAGCCTTTACATTAGGTATTGAGGAAGAATACATGATTCTTGACCCTCAAACTTTTGATTTGCGCTCACATATCAACATTGAACTTATCTCAAAAGGTCGAATGCTTCTTCATGAGCATGTGAAACCCGAAATGCACGGTTCCATGTTAGAAATCGGGACGGGAGTATGCAAGAATGCACGAGAAGCCCGTTTTGAGCTGACGAAGTTACGTTCCATCATTTGGCATCTGGCACGCACGAATAATTTAACGTTCGGCGCTGCGAGCACTCACCCTTTTGCACGGTGGCAAGATCAGGAAATTTATCCTGATGAGCGTTACAAAATTCTTGTGGAAGATATGCAGGTATTGGCGCGCTCTCTTCTCATTTTCGGTATGCACATTCATATCGGCATCGAAGACCGCGAATTACAGATTCAGATTATGCACGAGATGCGCTATTTTCTGCCTCATGTTCTGGCAATTACGACCAATTCACCGTTTTGGATGGGTGAAAATACAGGATTAAAATCGTATCGCTCGAAGGTATTTGACCGTTTCCCGCGCACGAATTTGCCTTATGAATTTGCAAGCTGGTCAGAATATGAAAATTATGTGAATTTCCTTATCAAAACCAATTGCATAGATAATGCAAAAAAAATATGGTGGGATATTCGTCCTCATCCGCATTTCCCGACATTGGAAGTACGTATTTGCGATTTACCGATGCGTGTGGATGAAACAATTGCCATTGCGGCATTATGCCAAGCGATTGCAGCAAAATTATATTCGCTCTACAAAAAAAATCTGAGCTTCCGTCGCTATCCTCGTGCATTAATTATGGAAAATAAATGGCGTGCCGTGCGCTATGGCTTAGACGGTAAATTAATTGATTTTGGTAAGCAGCGTGAATATCCCGCACGGGAGTTAGTGAGAGAATTAATAGAATTTGTTGATGATGTACTTGATGATCTCGGCTCACGTAAAGAAGTGGAATATATTTACCAAATTCTCGAAATGGGCAGCGGTGCCGACAGGCAATTGCGTGTATTCAATGAAACGGGCGATATGCGTGAAGTAGTGAAATATATTCACAAAGAAACAACACTCGGATTATTTGAAGATGCTTCGCCGTATTTGCCGGATATTCATACACCATCACCCGATGCGATTGCCGAAAAATTAACATCCCTTACGCCCCCGAAAATTATATAAGAATAGTATGCCCGATCGTAAAAACATCGGGCTTCTTTTTTTTGTCCATTTTTCCTACTGTTATGCAACAATCCATACCTTCCTTTTCGACACTTGCCGAACTGTTTTACAATACTGTTTCGGCTTATGAACACAATAAAGATAAATTCGCATATATGCGAAAAATTAATGATACATATCATGGTATAACATTTGCCGAAGTACGTGATATGGTGGAAAAATTTGCTGTCGGTTTACTTGATTTGGGAATAAAAAAAGGCGACCGCGTCGGTATTATTTCCGAAAACCGTTTAGAGTGGATTATTGCTGATGTAGCATGTGCCGTCACGGGAATAATTGATGTCCCCGTATTTCCGACCTTAACGGCAAAACAATGCGAATATGTATTTAATAATTGTTCCGCTTCAGCAATTATTGTCAGTAATTCATTTCAATTGGGAAAAATACTCGCTCATCAGCATGAATTATCTCACATACGTCATATTATTACGATGAATGATGATGCTAAAGGTAATCATCCATTTGTCAAATCCATGAATGATATAATGATTCTCGGTGAAAAGATAGCGGATATGCAGTCACGTCACCGTCTTGTACAAGAGCAAGCGGCAGCAATTCGTGCCGACGATATTATGACACTTATTTATACCAGCGGCACGACAGGTCATCCCAAAGGTGTGGTGCTGACCCATGGAAATATTGCTTCGAATGTGATGAGTTGTACCGGTTGTTATACCATTACATCTGATGATACAATGTTGTCCTATTTACCGCTATGTCATTCCTATGAGCGTGTTGCCGGTTATTTATTACCATTAGCCAAAGGTGCTACGGTAGCATTTGCCGAGTCCATAGAAAAAGTAGCCGCAAATATCAATGAAGTGCGCCCTACATTAATGACAAGTGTGCCACGATTATTTGAAAGAATACAAACACGTATAGTCCATCAGATGGCAAAAGAAAAACCCGCAAAACAAAAAATATTTGCATGGGCATTACAGGTGGGAACGATATGGATACGGAATAAAATGGCAGGCAAATCATCATTGATAAATTCAATGCAATACAAAATCGCTGATGCTCTTGTGTTTTCCAAAATTCGTGAACGCATGGGTGGAAAAATTCGCACATTTGTTTCCGGCGGAGCTGCCTTGAAAAATGATACAGCCGAATTTTTTCTTATGCAGGGATTGACAATATTGGAAGGATATGGATTGACCGAAGCGTCGCCCGTACTTACGGTAAACAGACCTGATTCCATTGAAATCGGTACTGTCGGTAAACCATTGCCTAATGTCGAGATACGATTGTCGGCAGAAGGGGAAATTCAAGCTCGTGGGGCTAATATTATGCGCGGTTATTGGAATGATGAGCAAGCCACCAAAGAAACAATGACGGATGATGGTTGGTTAAAAACAGGTGATGTGGGAATATGGACACAAAAGGGCAATTTAAAAATTACTGATAGAATTAAACATTTATTCGTGTCAAGCGGTGGAAAAAATATTGCTCCCACGCCCATAGAAAATCTTATTTGTCATAGCGCATTAATCGAACAATGTGTGCTCATAGGAGAAAATCGCCCTTATTGCACGGCACTCATTGCTCCCAATAGTGATGAATTAATGCATTATGCCGAAAAACAAGGAATAGTGTTTAATACGGTAGAAGAATTAGTGCAAAAACCGGAAATTATTCGTTTATTCCATCGCGATATTGATCATTGGCAAAAAGATTTAGCTAAATATGAACGAATCAGAAAATTTACGATTCTCCCGCGTTTACTGACTGTAGAGGACGGAGAATTGACACCCAAAATGAGCATAAAACGTAAGGTGGTAGAAGAAAAATACCGCGAGACTATAGAAAAAATGTATGCTAACAGTGATATTGGAGAATAAAGTATGAAAAGACGTAATTTCCTTTTTGCTGCCGTAGCGGGTTTATCGAGTATATCTTTTATTGATCTATGGTCATTTGTCTCGGGTGGAAAAACAGTAAAAAATGCTAAACCTATACCTCCTTTTACACAAGAAAATATATCGAAAAAAGCATTGCGATTTTTTATTATCGGTGATTGGGGTGCCGGTGGGATTTTTCAAAAAAGAGTGGCGGAAGCTATGGTCACACAAGCGCAAAAACATAAGCCCTTATATATCATCAGTACGGGCGATAATATTTATCCCGACGGTGTGGAATCCGCCGATGATACTCAATGGAAAACTAAATTTGAAATGATGTATAATCATGAATCCATAGCCGTGCCGTGGTATGCCGTTCTTGGTAATCATGATTATCGAAATAATCCCGATGCACAAATTGAATATCATGCAAAAAATCCGCGATGGAATATGCCTGCACGGTATTATTCATGGTCGGCTTCATCAAATATTGACTATTTTATGCTTGACACACAAATGATAATGCAAAAAAAAGCCAATGAGCAAATTGTATGGTTTGAAAAAGCAATCTCACAATCAAAAGCACTCTGGAAAATAGTCGTCGGGCATCATCCCATGCGTTCGTATGGTCATTATGGCGATTCGCACAATCTTTTGCGCGATATTAAACCGATAATGGAAAAATACGGTGCGAAATTATATCTGTGTGGTCATGACCATGATATTCAATGGATAAAAAATCCTGCGGATACATTTACTTGCTTAGTATCAGGTGCAGGTGGCGGAGCACGCGATACCGCTTATGGTGATCATACAGTTTTTGCTGCAACGAATGGCGGATTTATATCTATGGATATTGAGAATATGACGGCATATATTTCTTGCATTAATGCACGCGGTGAAGTGGTATTCTATCAAAAAATTACTGCATAATGGCAGTGGAAAATTGTATCATTAGTAGTGGTGAGTAAAAAATGTATGGCAGGTTTTCCCCAATAAAGATTATGATATACATTTCAATCTATGGTATGAGATAATTATTCGCAAAACAAAATATTGTATTTTTGAAAAGAAGCGTGCGCACTGTCTGCCACTTCTGTAATTACCCTAAAGGAATAAATATGAAATCACTCCTCATACTGTGTATGCTTTTGTCTGCACAGACACTATACAGTCAAAGTATAGAGCTATTTGATATAGATACAACTAATTTCCCTACGATGAAGGCGAAGTTTTATGCCTTTGATGCACAGGACAATCAAGTGCGCCCAAGTGTATCGGAGCTATCACTCGAGGAAAATGGTACAGCGCGGACGATAATAAATATAAATTGCCCGCCACCTGTGCCGCTGAAGGCGGTATCTGTTGCAATGAGTATTGATGTGTCGGGTTCGATGCGTTATACAGGTTTTGGCGATGTGCCCGTAGAACTTGGAAAAACAACAGCAAGCGAACTATGTAAAAATATAGTAATGCCTCCATCCGAATTTGCTTTGCAAACATGTGATCATCGGGCAATGATTATTCAAGACTTTACCACACAACGCTCCAAAATACTTGATGGTATTACTCCTATAAGAGCCGTAGGAGGTAATGACTTTGTTGAGCATTTATTGAATACCCTCACAGGACTACTACACATTGCAAAAACGGGCAAACATAAACGTGTTGCTGTACTCTATACAGATGCATGGTGGTATGCTTTGTCCTCATCCGAATTACAACAATGCATACAGTTATGTAAAGAACATGCTATAGAATTTTATGCCGTCATTTACAGTCGTCCTGAAGCCGAACCGAATGGCATTAAGCAATCACTTCAAGCATTAGCTGTTGCGACAGGCGGCATTCTCTATGATGGTATCACATCAGAGAAAGCTGCGAAGGATATTGCGATCAGAATACAGAAAATCGCTCAAGGCGGCTCACCCTGCACCATCGAATGGCAGAGCGCTGTATCCTGTAAGGTAGAAAAAACCAATGTTGAGTTAGAATGGCAAAGTCAATCGGCAAAAACTTCGTATCAATCACCTCAATCAACCATAGTGAAGTTGGAATTTAATCCGAAAAGTATAAAATTTACCGACCCGCAAGTAGGTGTAAAAACCGAACAAAAAGTAATAGTAACAGCAAGAAATGCAGACTTTTCGATAACGAATATTACAAGCAATAATGGTGGTTTTGATATCACTCCGAAGAATTTTACTTTGCCCAACGGACAGAGTAGAGAACTAACGGTAAGCTATACACCTGCAGATAGTGGATTCAATTATTGTAGATTTGAGATTGAGAATACTCTCTGTCAAACTCAATTTTTTGCAAGTGGTGGCTGGAAAGGTAAGAAACCATTGATACAGACCCTCAAACTCATACACCCCAACGGTGGTGAAGTATTTGTGGCGGGTAGTGATACGGTGATAACATGGGAAGGCGTAGGACCTGATGAGCCCGTGAAATTGGAATATAGTACCAATAATGGAACAAACTGGGTTACTTTATCGGAGAGTGCAATCGGTTTGAGCTATAAATGGCGAGTACCACGAACAGCGAGTAGTCAGTGCTTGGCACGGGTAACAGCGGCTGCGAAAAGTGGAGCAGAAAATGGAATGGTACTCATCCCTGCCGGCATCTTTCAAATGGGTAATACAGGAGCATATGGTGGCGATTCGGATGAAGAGCCGGTGCGTGATATTACTATCAGCCGAGATTTTCTGATGAGCGCGTATGAAATCACCCAGAAAGAATACGAGGAAGTCATGGGAACAAATCCGAGTTATTTTAAGGGTGAGAACTTACCTGTAGAGAGTGTAAGTTCGTATGATGCCGTTGAGTATTGCAATAAGCTCTCGGAGCGAGAGGGCTTAGAGAAGAGTTATATCGGAAGCGGAGTAAGTATCGTATGCGATTGGAATGCCAACGGCTACCGTTTGCCTACCGAAGCGGAATGGGAATATGCGGCAAAATCAGGCACAACAACGGACTTTTATAATGGTGATTTAACGAATGCGGGCGGCTGCACGCCGATAAATGCAAACTTGGATAACATAGGATGGTATTGTGGAAATGCAAACGATAAAACCCAAGAAGTAGGCAAAAAAGTACCGAATGCTTTTGGCTTATATGATATGAGCGGTAATGTCTTGGAATGGTGTTGGGATTGGTTTGCTTCTTACACTAGTTCATCGGAAACTGACCCTAAGGGACCTACTACGGGCTCTGACCGTGTGATCCGTGGCGGCAGTTGGTCCGACAGTGCGTATCGCTGTCGTAGTGCGGATCGCCTCGCCGACAAAGCCTTTCGCAGGTATTTCAACATAGGTTTTCGTGTTGTTCGACCCAAGTAACATTGGATTTCCGTCCTTCCTTTTAAGCAAAGGGCAAGCGAATGAAAAATGTGGTACATCTTAGTAAGATTATCACTAAAAGACCTTATCAAATTTAATAAAACATCCATCCGAAGCTTTGCAATCTTAGGAAGAGCGTTGTAAGAAATGAACTACATTATTTAATTCAAAATAGGATTCAATCTATGAAAAAATATTTGATATTATTGTTAACTTTTATATCAATTGTTAGCGTTGCAAGAAGTCAAACTCAATCCGACATTTCCGATGCGGTTTGGTCAATAGTTTTACCTTTGCCTGCTTCGCAAAATGTGGATATGCGTCAATGCCTTGTGGGCAGCAGTAAAGATTCTGTTGTCATTAATTTTGTGCGTAATATCGGTTCATGGAAATTTAGGGTAGATAGTATATATTTTCGCGGTGCTGATTCCAATGCTTTTCGACTTGTTGCCGGTGTGCCTCCATATAGTGTAGCAGCGAATAAAAATTATTATGGTGAAATACGTTTTGCGCCAAAACGTGTCGGAATTCATAATGCAGACATTGTGATTATTACTCAAACAGATACATTAATTCAACAAATCACGGGCGAAGGTATTCAACCACAATTGGCAATAGCCGAAAAATTTATTGATTTTGGTAAAGTAGGTGTAGGTAGTCGTAAAGATAGTTTGAACTGTGCGACAATACGAAATATAGGAACAGTGCCAATCACTATTATTCGTACCTCCTACGGTTTGCCGAATGATAAAGATTTTTCCACCATTACGGGTAATACTTCTTTTGTACTTGATCCGGGAGTACCCCATTTAATGGATTTACGCTTTTCTCCATCGGATAGCGGCAGAACAAGCGGCACATTAGAATTTCATTATAATGGTCTTGGCAGCCCTGCAATTATTCAATTATTCGGCGAAGGAAGAAAAAAACCACAAATAACACATATTGCCCCTGTCTTTAAGGATTTACTTTGCGAACAAGAATTCACAGATTCCATCAAGATAAAAAATGATGGTGCAATGAATTTAATTATCTCCGATATTCAAATAAATGGTGCAAATAAAGATGATTTTATTATAACTCAAAAACTACCTTTTGTCATAGAGCCATGGAAAGTATATGCCCTTCCTGTACTGTTTAAACCTCAAAATACAGGTATAAAAACTGCATCATTGTCACTTAGTTCAAATGCTGAAAATAGTGGACAACTGACTATTCCCATAACAGGTAAAAAAGATGCGGTGTCATTTACTTGCAGCAAACAGGAGTTAGATTTTGGTAATGTGGCATTTAATGCGCAACCCTTCATGGAATTTGAACTTGTCAATACGGGCAATATTGCAACAACGTATGAAGTAAGTTGCCCATCAACGATGACATTATCAGAAACCAATGTGTCTCTTTCTCCTTTAGGTAGTAAAATTCTGAGAGTAGAATATAAAGGCAGTGCGACAGCAACAGATATTACCGGAGATATTATAGTCAGAGAAATGAATTGTCAACAAGAAATTACCGTGAAACTCGCAGGTACAGTATTTAGCGCATTTGCTTCATTGCAATCTCCAAATAGAAGTGGTTATGCAGGCGAAGAAATAGAGATACCGATACAATTAATATCACAAGAGAATATAGCACAATCGGGTATCACAAGTATAGACATGGAACTGAGCTTTAATCCTACTTTATTATCGCCGATAGGATATACAGTAGAAATAATCAATGATACACTCGGAAAAATCAGCATGAAAAATATACCAATCATTGCTGAAAGTGGTAAAATATTACACACGATTCATTGTATAGTCGGTCTTGGTAATGCAGAACAATGTTCATTGGATTTATCCAATCTGACACTTTATGGCGGCACAGCAAATATAAATATTGTCAATGGTAAATTTACATTACTTGGTATATGTGAAGAGGGTGGCACACGATTAATAAATCCGGGAAAAGCCACATCATTAATGCGCATTCATCCGAATCCGAGTAAAGGAATTCTGAGTGTTGATCTTGAATTAATCGAACAAGGTTTGACAAAAGTACGGATAATGGATATGCAAGGCAATGTGATGGTAGAGCGAGAACTTATTGATGCTATCGGTTCAACAACAGTACTATTTGATATGGAAAAATATGGCGCGGGTGTGTATTATATCGAAGTGCGCACGCCGACAATTGTTCGCAAAGAAAAAATAATGATTGAAAAATAATGATAGGAATAAATATGAAATCACTCCTCATCCTGTGTATGCTTTTGTCTGCACAGACATTGTACAGCCAAAGTATAGAGCTCTTTGACATTGATGCAAGTAATTTTCCTACGATGAAGGCGAAGTTTGTTGCTGTTGATGCACAAAGGAAGCAACAATCTCCGAATATCGGTGATATGACGCTCAAGGAAAATGGTGAACTTTGCACTATCACCAATATAACTTGTCCACCGCCAAAACAGCGAGTACTTTCTGTTTGTATTATGGTGGATACATATAAATACATTGATATAGCTCGTTTGGGGACACAGCGACTAATCGGTTTTTTGGATATGCCACAAGAAGATGAAGTAGCCGTCACGTATATGGAGGGCAGGGCAGCAATATGGCAAGATTTTACGAAAGATAAGGACAAAGCACTTGCGAAAGTACAAAGCATCCCGCCGGCACCGGGAGTGGATGTGAATACGATGTTTTATTCTGATTATACGGGGGGTATCCCGATGATAAAAGATCGTTCATCGGAAAAGAAGGTATTAATCTTGGTGAGTGATTTGCATTGTCCGAACTTAAATATAGATGAAGCAAAAGTCATAGCTGATGCAAAGAAATATAATATTTCGATATATACGGTATTATTGGGCACAACGGATTATACTAAACTTTTTAGTCGCATAGCAGCAGGTACATCCGGAAAAGTATTTGAGAATGTAAAAAATGCACAGCAAATAGAGAATGTTTTTGATAAGATTGCAATTAGAGAGAATAGTGAGCCATGTACGATTGAATGGCAAGCACAACCGACTTGCACACCACTTAAAGAAATAGAGCTTGCTTGGCAAAATCAACAAAGTCTGAATCAATACACGGTATCCTTGTCGAAGTTATCATCATTACAAATAACTTCTTCTTTTATAGGATTTGGAAAAAGGATACCAAATATAAGTTATGATACGACAATTACTGTAACAGCACGCAATGCCGATTTTACGATAATGGGAGTGGAGAGAAAATTTGGTTCAGCAGATTTTACCATAGTGAATACGAATTTCCCTTTGCTTATTCCGAAAGATGAAAGTAGAACAATTACTATACGTTTTGCACCAGAAGATTCGAGTTTAAATTATGCAAGTTTTGAAATAAGCACGGATAAATGCCCTGCCTTTTTTAGCGCAAATGGAGGTTTCCTCGGAAAAAAAGCCAAACTAACTACGCTCAAACTTATACATCCGAATGGCGGAGAAAAATTTGTGGCGGGTAGTGATACTCTTATTACTTGGACAGGGATTTCACCCACAGATACTGTACGTTTGGACTATAGCATAGATGGTGGAAAGATATGGAAAACAATTACAGAAAACGCTGTTGGTTTGCAGTATCATTGGAAGAATATACCGTTACCGACAAGTACTCAATGTTTGATACGTGTGATACAAATATCAACAAACTCAAAGGACAGTGTTCGAACGCTGACGGGTCATGCTTCCATTGTTCGGAGCGTCGCATTTAGCCCCGATGGCAGGAAGATTGCTTCGGGGGGGTGGGATAATACCATCAAAATCTGGGATGCAAGTACGGGTACACTCGTTCAAACGCTTACGGGTCATACAGGTTGGGTTCATAGTGTCGCATTTAGCCCCGATGGCAGAACGCTTGCTTCAGGGAGTGGAATTGGAGAGGCATCCATCAAAATCTGGGATATCAGTATGGGAAAAGAACTTCAAACGCTTACGGGGCATAATGATGTGGTGTACAGCGTTGCATTTAGCCCCGATGGGAGCAGACTTGCTTCGGGGAGTAAAGATGAAACCATCAAAATCTGGGATGCAAGTACGGGAGAAGAACTTCGAACGCTGACGGAGCATGATGGTGATGTTCCGAGCGTTGCCTACAGCACTGACGGCAGCACGCTTGCTTCTGGGAGTGGGGACGCAAGCATCAAAATCTGGAAAGCAAGTACGGGAGTATTCCTTCGTACGCTGCTGACCGGACATAATACAGGCCGGGTTAGTACCGTCACATTTAGCCCCGATGGCAGCACGCTTGCTTCAGGGGGTGAGGATGGAACCATCAGAATCTGGGATGCAAGTACGGGAGCAGAACTTCCTGCGTTTACTGGGAATACTGCTTGGGTTTATAGCGTCGCATTTAGCCCCGATGGCAGCACGCTTGCTTCGGGGAGTAGGGATAAGACCATCAAAATCTGGGATGCAAATACGGGAGCAGAACTTCGAACGCTGACGGGCCATACGGGTTCGGTTTTGAGCGTCGCCTATAGCCCCGATGGCAGCAGGATTGCTTCTGGGAGTGAAGATAACACCATCAAAATTTGGGAAATTGAATCTGTACTTCAAGGAGATCAATCGGACGCTGTTTTTTCTATTATTGCGCCTGTTGCAGTGTTGGAAAAAAGAAATATAAATATGGGAAAAGTGCTTGTCGGCTCCTCCAAAGATACAATGGTCACGGCAGTGCTGTGCAATAAAGGTGATGCCGTTCTTCATGTTTTGGGTGTGGATGTCACCAATGGCGATAAAAATGAATTTATTGTTCCTCGTGGTGCCGGAGAATTTTATTTAGAGCCGAATACACCGGATAATTGTCGAGCTATGATGTTTGCTTTTATGCCTAATCGAGTCGGTAAACGCACAGCACAAATAACCATTCGCACGACAATTGGTGATTTTATTGATTCGATAGAAATCACGGGCGAAGGTATTCAACCACAATTGGCAATAGCCGAAAAATTTATTGATTTTGGTATTGTGGGATTAGGTAGTCGTAAAGATAGTTTGAAATGTGCGACAATACGAAATATAGGAACAGTGCCAATTACTATTATTCGCACCTCCTACGGTTTACCGAATGATAAAGATTTTTCCACCATTACGGGTAATACTTCTTTTGTACTTAATCCGGGACCACCACAATTAATGGATTTACGCTTTTCTCCATCAGATAGCGGCAGAACAAGCGGCACATTAGAATTTCATTATAATGGTCTTGGCAGTCCTGCGATTATTCAATTATTTGGCGAAGGTAGAAAAAAACCACAAATAACACATATTACCCCTGTCTTTAAGGATTTACTTTGCGAACAAGAATTCACAGATTCCATCAAAATAAAAAATGATGGTGCGATGAATTTGATTATCTCCGATATTCAAATAAATGGTGCAAATAAAGATGATTTTATTGTAAATCAAAAACTACCTTTTGTTATAGAGCCATGGAAAGTGTATGCCCTTCCTATACTGTTTAAACCTCAAAGTACGGGTATAAAAACTGCATCATTGTCACTTAGTTCAAATGCTGAAAATAGTGGACAACTGACTATTCCCATAACAGGTAAAAAAGATGCGGTGTCATTTACTTGCAGCAAACAGGAGTTAGATTTTGGTAATGTGGCATTTAATGCGCAACCCTTCATGGAATTTGAACTTGTCAATACGGGCAATATTGCAACAACGTATGAAGTAAGTTGCCCATCAACGATGACATTATCAGAAACCAATGTGTCTCTTTCTCCTTTAGGTAGTAAAATTCTGAGAGTAGAATATAAAGGCAGTGCGACAGCAACAGATATTACCGGAGATATTATAGTCAGAGAAATGAATTGTCAACAAGAAATTACCGTGAAACTCGCAGGTACAGTATTTAGCGCATTTGCTTCATTGCAATCTCCAAATAGAAGTGGTTATGCAGGCGAAGAAATAGAGATACCGATACAATTAATATCACAAGAGAATATAGCACAATCGGGTATCACAAGTATAGACATGGAACTGAGCTTTAATCCTACTTTATTATCGCCGATAGGATATACAGTAGAAATAATCAATGATACACTCGGAAAAATCAGCATGAAAAATATACCAATCATTGCTGAAAGTGGTAAAATATTACACACGATTCATTGTATAGTCGGTCTTGGTAATGCAGAACAATGTTCATTGGATTTATCCAATCTGACTCTTTATGGCGGCACAGCAAATATAAATATTGTCAATGGCAAATTCACATTACTTGGTATATGTGAAGAGGGCGGCACACGATTAATAAATCCGGGAAAAGCCACATCCTTGATGCGCATTCATCCGAATCCGAGTAAAGGAATTATGAGTGTTGATCTTGAATTAATCGAACAAGGTTTGACAAAAGTACGTATAATGGATATACAAGGCAATGTGATGGTAGAGCGAGAACTTATTGATGCTATCGGTTCAACAACAGTACTATTTGACATGGAAAAATATGGTGCGGGTGTGTATTATATCGAAGTGCGCACGCCGACAATTATTCGCAAAGAAAAAATTATGATTGAAAAATAAAAATAATAGGAATAAATATGAAATCACTCCTCATCCTGTGTCTGCTTTTGTCTGCACAGACATTGTACAGCCAATCTTTGTCACTTTTTGACATTGATGCAAGTAATTTTCCTGTCATGAGAGCAAAATTTTATGCTTTGGATAGTAATGGTAATCAAATACGTCCTGAATCTAAAGATCTTATACTCAAGGAAAATGGTGTAGAACGAAAGGAAAAGAGTATTTCATGTCCCGCACTGAAGACGCCTCAAGCATTATCTTCTGTTCTTGTAATTGATGTCAGTGGTTCTATGCAAGGTTTAAATATAACACTTGCCAAAGCTGCTGCCATTGCATGGGTAAACGGATTACCCCTTGGCAAAAGTGAATGTGCAATAGCAAGTTTTGATCATAGTAATTACCTGAATCAGGATTTCACGACGAACCGCGCCAAACTGCTTGGAGCAATAAACCCTCTTCAGCCACAAGGCGGTACGGATTATGACATGGCACTTCTGAATCCAATGGCAGGTGGCTTATTAGTGAGCAAAAATGGAAAACATCAAAAAGTGATTGTATTTCTGACTGATGGTCAGGGATCTAATCCGCAGATTAATGCAATCGTAGGTGAAGCCAATCAGCAAAATTGCATCATCTACTGTGTTACTCTTGGTATGTCCGCACCGCAAAGTTTGAAAGCTATTGCCGCAGGCACGGGCGGTCAGGTATTCGAAAATGTAACGAGTGTACAAGAAGCCGAAGATGTGTATAGAAAGATATTACAAGCAGTTCAAGGTAGTGAGCCATGTGAGATAATATGGCAGAGTAGGATTTCTTGTCAGGCGGGAAATACGAATGTGGAGTTGCAATGGCAAGCACAGAAGGCAACAGATAGCTATCAATCACCACAATCAACCATTGCAAAGTTGGAATTTAATCCGAAAAGTATAAAATTTGCCGACCCACAAGTAGGTGTAAGAACGGAGCAGAAAATAACCGTAACAGCAAGGAATGCCGATTTTAATATCACGAATATAACGAGCAATAATGGTGGTTTTGACATCACTCCGAAGAATTTCATATTGCCCAACGGTCAAAGTATAGAACTAACGGTAAGCTATACACCTGCAGATAGTGGATTTAATTACTGTAGGTTTGAGATTGAGAATACTCTCTGTCAAACTCGATTGTATGCGAGTGGCGGATGGAAAGGTAAGAAGCCATTGATACAGACGCTCAAACTCATACACCCCAACGGTGGTGAAGTCTTTGTTGCGGGTAGTGATACAGTGATAACGTGGGAAGGAATAAGCCCTGATGAGCCGGTGAAATTGGAATACAGTACCAATAATGGAACAAAATGGCTTACTCTATCGGAGAGTGCAATCGGCTTGAGCTATAATTGGCGAGTACCACGAATAGCGAGTACTCAGTGCTTGGCTCGCGTAACAGCGGCGGCGAAGAGTGGATCTGAAAATGGAATGGTACCCATCCCTGCGGGAACGTTTCAGATGGGAAATATAGGCACAAATGGTGGTTCGGATGAAACGCCGCTACGAAGCGTCACCATCAGCCGAGATTTTCTGATGAGTGCGTATGAAATCACCCAGAAACAATATGAGGAAGTCATGGGAACAAATCCGAGTAATTTTAAGGGTGATTCTCTACCGGTTGAGACAGTGAGCTGGTATGAAGCCGTTGAGTATTGCAATAAGCTGAGCGAAATTGAGGGTTTAGATAAGTGTTATAGTGGTATAGTATGCGATTGGGATGCCACCGGCTACCGTTTGCCAACAGAAGCGGAGTGGGAATATGCGGCAAAGGCAGGCACAACAACAGATTTTTATAATGGTGATTTAACGAATCAGGACTGCACGCCCATAGATGCAAACTTGGACAGTATTGGTTGGTATTGCGGAAATGCATACTCTAAAACCCAAGAAGTAGGCAAAAAAGCACCGAATGATTTTGGCTTATATGATATGAGCGGTAATGTATGGGAATGGTGCTGGGATTGGTATGCTAACTACACTAGTACACCGGAAACTGACCCTAAGGGACCTACTAAGGGACCTACTACGGGCTCTGACCGCGTGATTCGCGGCGGCAGTGGGAAAGACTATGCGTTCAACTGTCGTAGTGCGAATCGCGACTACTACTATGTTAATAACAGGAGTCTCAACTTAGGTTTTCGTGTTGTTACAGTTGCAAGAAGTCAAACTCAATCCGACATTTCCGATGCGGTTTGGTCAATAGTCTTGCCTTTGCCTGCCTCGCAAAATGTGGATATGCGTCAATGCCTTGTAGGCAGCAGTAAAGATTCTGTAGTTACAGATTTTGTGCGCAATATTGGTTCATGGAAATTTAGAGTAGATAGTATCTATTTCCGAGGTGCTGATGCCAATGCTTTTCGACTTGTTTCCGGTGTACCGTCATATAGTGTAGCAGCGAATAATCATCATTTTGCAGAATTTCGATTTATTCCGCAAAAAATAGGTGTTCACAATGCAGACATTGTGATTATTACTCAAACTGATACTCTTGTGCAAACGATAACGGGTATTGGTATAGCACCGCAATTACAAATTATGACAACAATAATAGATTTTGGTAAAGTTGAAATTGGAGATGAAAAAATAATCAGTGATACTGTTGTTCTCAAAAATATAAGTACTACCTCAATAGATATTATTGACACAAAACAATTATCACCGGATATTGAGCAATTTTCTGTTCTTTCCGGCGATGGTGGATTTACTCTGTCGCCACAAGAAGAAAGAAAAGTAACATTACGCTTTAAGCCCAAATATGGAGGTAGAACATCCGGTAGAATCGGCTTTGAATATAATGGCACAGGTTCACCGGCAATTGCACAATTATTTGGAACGGGTATTGGCGGTATTATTACTGTACCTGATGATTCAGGGTATGCCGGTGAGAGAAAAATATTACGTATAATGATGAATAATGTTAAACCCGCAGGTATTGCTTCCATAGCACCAAAGTATGAAGCGACATTACGATTTCAGAATACAATAATGGCTTCAATGATGGGAGTGAACACTATAAAAAATGATTCAAATTATGTGACAATACAAGGTACAATAGGTACTAATGCAGAATTAGCACAAATTCCAATCATAGTGGGTTTAGGTAATGTTACGGAAACGAATATTGATATAGTGCAATTCCGTTTACTTGATGAAAATGGTAAATATGTTGATTATGATTTTGAAACGCAATCAGGCAAATTTACATTACTTGGTATATGTGAAGAGGGCGGTACACGATTAATAAATCCGGGAAAAGCCACATCCTTGATGCGCATTCATCCGAATCCGAGTAAAGGAATTATGAGTGTTGATCTTGAATTAATCGAACAAGGTTTGACAAAAGTACGTATAATGGATATACAAGGCAATGTGATGGTAGAGCGAGAACTTATTGATGCTATCGGTTCAACAACAGTACTATTTGATATGGAAAAATATGGCGCGGGTGTGTATTATATCGAAGTGCGCACGCCGACAATTGTTCGTAAAGAAAAAATAATGATTGAAAAATAATAATGATAGGAAAAAATATGAAAAAAATGATGATGATTCTGTTGTTGCTCCCTTGTTTATTGTATGCACAACAAGAACCGAGAAATCGTTATGGTATTATTGCAGGATATTCCCTTAATACACATACTTCTGATTTTAAACGATTACCGGATTGCCCCAGTTGCTCTCCCGGATATAAAGAAGGAAGCGGAAGCGGACTCTATGGCGGCATCATGATGGATATACCATTATCCGCAGGATTATTTCTTTCAGGAAGACTCGCATATCATGATATGAGCGGTACATTGCGCAGTACAGAAAAGACCACCATTATTGTGGGAGGTATTTCAACCGATGGTGCTTTTGAGCATACATTGGAATCCACGCTTGGTATCATTGGTTTTGAGCCGTCAATAGGTATGACATTATTTGATAATATTCGAGGTAATATTGGATTTACTGCATCATATTTATTGACAAAAGAGTATGCACAAGTAGAAACCATTGTTCAACCTGCTGAATTTGGAACTTTTCTTAATCCTGATGGCACAGACAGCCGTTCACGTCAACGTAATGTTTTTTCCGGCACATTACAAGAAGCAAATACCTTGTTATTATTCGCCCCCGTTATATCTTTATCCTATCTTATGCCTTTGAATAAAGAGGAAACATTTTATTTACAACCGGAACTTCGTTATTCTTTAGGTTTGAGTAATATAGTCAATGATCAATTGGTAAATTCATGGAAAGTACATGCGCTTGCATTTGGTATAGGGCTTTCTTATTCACCGCGCTCCACACCACCGAAGCAAGAAAAATATTTTAAAGACTATAGGATTGATACTGTACGTGTGGAAAAAGAGATTGCGGCAAATTCATATAGTCGTGGTATGGAAAAACAATCAATCGAAACATCGGAAAATGATGCAGAAATTCTGAACACAACAATAGTCCGCCGTATTGATACTCTTTTCATCAAAAAAAATTATGCTCTTCAAGGAAGCATTATTGCACTTGGCATTGATGCAGCGGGCAATGAAGTGCAAAATCCTCAATTCATCATCGAGGAATATATCTCCAATAGATTAGATCCGCTTCTTCCTTATATCTTTTTTGATGATAATTCCGATATTTTGCCTCAGCGATATTCACAATTACAAAAAAATCAAACTTCAGCTTTTTCTATTGATGGATTGTATCGCTCAACGACCTTAGAATTATATTATCATTTGCTGAATATTATCGGTAAGCGTATGACAGAACAGACAAAAGCAACAATGACGCTTGTCGGGTGTAATGCCGATCAGGGTGCCGAAAAAGGCAATGAGGAATTGTCAAAAAACAGAGCTTCTACAGTAAAAAATTATTTGGTAAATGTTTGGAATATTGATGAAAGCCGAATACAAATTCAATCGCGTACTTTGCCGCAAAAAGCATCCACACCGCTTAATGAACCGGATAAAATAGCTGAAAATCGAAGAGTAGAGATATATTCGGATAATCCAAAAATTATGGAGCCGATATTTATTGAGAAAATAGATAGAAGTGCAAATCCTCCTACTGCACGTTTTAAAATTTCTGCACAAACGGATGCTCCTTTAGTGTCGTGGAAGGTTCAATCATATCAGAAAGTTCAAACACAATATACATTCACACAAATAGGTACGGCTCCCATGCCCTCTTACATTGATTGGGTTTTGGCGCAAGATCAAAAAACAATTCCTCAGTCTGAAGAAAAACTCATAAGTGAATTATTCATTGAAGATAGCAAAGGTAACGTAAAAAATATTAAAGCCAATGATCTGAATATTACAGTCAAAACAATACAGGAAAAACGCATAGAAAAACAAGGTGATTATGAAATTGAGAGATTCAGCTTAATATTATTTGATTTTGATAAATCATCTATCGAAGGAAATAATAAAGGAATAATTGATTTTATTAAAGGACGTATAAAAGAAAATTCGCAGATAGAAATTCTTGGATATACGGACCGAACGGGAAGTGTTGATTATAATCAAAAACTCTCATTGTCACGTGCATCTTCCGTTAAGCAGGCACTTGCAAAAAATGATGCTGTTGTTAAGGGTGTAGGAAATGCAGAATTACTCTTTAATAATGATATTCCCGAAGGTAGATTTTATTGTCGTACTGTCAATATTGTTGTTAAAACACCGGTTCAATAATGGTATCAGCTAATTATTTTGCTCTGAATAATAAAGATTAAGGGCTGCTTTTTGTAATGAGCAATGGTAAGGAGTGTATAAACCAAAAAATCTACGAAGATATGTGTATGATGGATACGCACACTAAAATATTTCAAGCAATATTGCGGACTTCCTTTGCTCGTAGGCATACGATATTATGGTAAAGTTTCGTATCTTTAGATACCAAATGTTTTTAAGGTACAGTAATGAACACACAAACAAGAATGAATGATATTGCGGTGCGTCTTGCGGGATTATTACCGTTTGAGTATGTTGCGGATAAACAGTATGTGATAGTGAGCGAAGCTTTACGCGAAGCTTTGAAGCTACAATATTCTGAGATTCAATTTTCGGAATTTAAGCAACTTTTTACTCCTTTATCAGCACGATTATTGGAAGAATCGTTTTCAATTCCGGAAAATCAACCCCATTCTTTACAACTTGTCTTACAAAACCGACAAACGCTTATACTCAACTATGCAAAAGAGGGTACATCTCTTGTCGGTTATATTATTCTTCATGACTTTACGCATTATTCCCTCAACACACCATGCTGCACAAAACCGAGAATAGAAGATTATGGAGAGTTGTTCCGTACCTTAGGGCAGATAGTGTGGGTAATGTCGCCCGACATGTCTTCATTATTGTATGTGAGTGATGCCGTTATTGATACTTTGGGCTATACGCCGGATGAATTGTATCATAATTTCGATTTCTTATTCGGCTGTATAGTACCCGAAGATAAAGATGGATTAGCCAAAGTAATGTCAGAGATTCCCAATGAAGGGATTTCAAATTTTATGTACAGAATTTTCCACAAATCCGGAAAAATTCAGTGGTTGAAAATGGATGCATGGGCAGAAAAAAATCTTGTTGGAGAAACTATCGTGTTACGTGGGATTATGCAAGATATTACCAATGAAAAAAACAATGAAAAACTTATTGAAATACAGAGAGATACTTTCCGTGATTTGACTATAAATGTTCCGGGTGTTATTTATCAATGGTATGAAAAAAGTAATGGCGATTATGGTTTTACGTTTGTAAGTCCCAAACTAAAAGAAATATTTGACATAGAATCCGATGAAATGAATGTTGTTGCAGAACGTATTCACCCCGACGATAAAGAACGATGGCGAGAAAGCATAGAAGAATCGAAAAGAAATCATACATCGTGGAATTTTGAAGGAAGACTATTATATCCGGACGGCAGTATTAAATGGTGGCAAGGAAAATCCGTTATATTTCGTCGTAATGACGAAGAAATAGTGTATAATGGGATTATGCTTGATATCACCGAAAAAGTTAAAAATTTGGAATTTGTAGAGCAACAACAAAGAAAATTAGAGAGTATTCGGCTTGGTGCAAATATAGGAACATGGGAATTGGATATTGCTTCGGGTAAAACTGTTTGGAGCGATGAAGTCTATGCGATTCATGAAGTTCCCTTTGATTTTGATCATAATGCCGTCAATGGTATAGAATTTTATCATCCTGATTATCGCCCTTTTATTTCTGAAGCTATTCAAAAGACTATAAATGAAGGTTTACCTTTTGATGTTGTGTGTATGTTTATTACTGCAAAAGGTAATCATAGATGGGTGCGAAGTACCGGCAAACGTATTGGCGATAAAGTGATAGGAAGTTTTCAAGATATTACGGATATTCAAGAGCGTGAGTTAATGTTTGAAGGCATTTTCAATTCTACTATCTCATTGCTTGGCTTCTTGAATACTAATGGTATTCTTTTAGAAGTAAATAATACCGCGCTTACATTAAGTGGTATTGAAAGAAACGATGTTGTCGGCACATATTTTTGGGATTTTCCTTGGTGGCAAATTTCTGAGCAAACTCGTCAAGAACTGATATCACAATTCAAAAAAGCAGTTGCAGGCGAACAAGTAGTTTATGAAGTGGAAATTGCGATTGCAGATAATCGTACATCAACAATTATATTTAGTTTAAGACCTATATTTGATGAGCAAGGCAAAGTTGTCTATGTTATTCCCGAAGGTCGTCCCGTTGATGATGTCGTGGAAGCCAGAGATCGCTTTAAATCTGTGCTTGAAGGCACAAATGTAGGTACATGGGAATGGAATATACAAACAGGTGAAACAATATTTAATGAACGTTGGGCTGAAATTATCGGTTATACACTTGAGGAATTGTCCCCAATATCTATTGAGACATGGATAAAGTTCGGACATCCTGAGGATTTAGAAAAATCCGGTGAATTATTACGACAGCATTTTGAAGGCGAAAAAGATTATTATGAATGCGAAGCACGAATGAAGCATAAAAATGGGCAATGGATATGGGTATTGGATCGTGGTAAGGTATCTAAATGGACAGCCGACGGTAAACCTTTACTTATGTCCGGCACACATCAAGATGTCACGGAAAGAAAGCAATATCAGAGCGAACTGATTTCGGCAAAAAGTGCAGCAGAAAAAGCAAATTTGGCAAAAAGTATTTTCTTGTCTAATATGTCCCATGAATTGCGCACGCCGTTAAATGCAATCCTTGGCTTTGCGCAAATACTTCTTGCAGATAAATCATTGTTGCCGAAACACTCTGAATATATACGCACAATGTATCAAAGTGGCGTGCATTTACTGCGAATTTTGAATGATATACTTGATATTTCAAAAATTGAAGCCGGTAAAATGATATTGGAATATGTGGAGTTTTCTGTCTATGACTTAATTCGTGATATTGAAAGTATGTTCCAAATTTCATGTAAACAAAAAAAAATTCAATGTAAGGTCAATATTCAAAAAGATCTGCCCTCCAGATTTTTTGGTGATGAAAAGCGGTTGCGTCAAGTATTGGTTAATCTGATTGGCAATGCCGTAAAATTTACGGAACATGGCATTGTTTCTTTACAACTTGAATTTCAACAGCTCAATGAACAAAAATATGCACTTCATTTTTCCATTAAAGACACAGGAAAGGGAATTCCTAAAGATCAAATACCGCTCATCACGCAACCATTTTATCAGATTGATGCTTTGAGTAATGAAGGTACCGGTTTGGGTTTATCTATTTGTACACAGATTTTACAAATGATGAATTCGAGTTTACTTATTGAAAGCGAAGAAGGCATTGGCTCTATATTTTCATTTACTGTGATTTTACAAGCAATGCACAGTAAAGTTCCTACGCAAGATGTCTATACTGTGGAATCGCATAAATTCAAAGATAAATATCCGCAATTGCCTACGATTATTATTGCCGATGATGTGGAGAGTAATCGCTTTTTCTTAACATCATTGTTAAAAAGTAAGGGATATATTTGTTATCAAGCTGAAAACGGTGCAGACGCTTTCGCTATGTTCATGACCTATAAGCCCAAAGAAATACTCTTGGATATTGTGATGCCGATCATGGATGGTGTGGAATGTGCAAAAAAAATCAGAGAATATTGTGCAAATAATGATATTGCACAGCCATTCATCACAGCCGTTACTGCGGGAATTATTGGCGCCTTACCTCAAGAAGCCGACAATGATTATAGCGTTTTTGATGCGATAATTCACAAACCCATAGATGTGAAAGAACTTTGGACATTGTTACAAAATAATTCTATTAATTATTCCGGTAATTTTGGAACCTCATCTGTGCAACAACTATTAATCCCTGTTACTCCAATGGATTATGATGAATTTTTGGTGCTTCGTCAATCACCATATTTTTCAGAAGATATTGCGGAGTCTATAGAGTTTCAAGAATTTGAAGATTGCATACGACTCATAGAAAACCTTCATATACCGGATGATGCCCCCGACAAACAATTATGGATGAAGGTCATTGATTATGCAAAAAATCAAGATGCTTTTTTCTTTGTGAAACTTTCAGCTTTATTTATGAAGGAATAGTAAAAAAAAGGCACATTACCATTATATGGCAATGCGCCTTTTAAATGAATACAGCGATTGTTCTATAGTTTACTGATGTGCTTTTTGTAAGAACTGTATGAAATTTTCTTGATTTGCATCATACGGTGTTTTTGCTATGAGTTTTTCGTCGGGTGTTACTATGACATAAAGAGGTAATTCCACGGAACCATAGCGTTCTTCTTGCATTTGTTGATTGATCTTATCTTGCGGCACATTACGACGATCGGTAAATAAGCGGACTTTAATCATTTTTTCTAATTCTGCCTGCACTTCCTTGCGCGGGAACATATTTTTTTCCATCCAACGGCAATTTGTGCATGATACGCCGGTAAAGTCAATGAAAAGTGGTTTGCCCGTTTTTTTTGATTCTGCGATTGCTTCCTCATAATTTTCTAACCATCCGTCATGGGTGGCAGTATTTGTTGTTGCTATACTACTGCTTGCTGTTGCGATGGGTTGATTCGTTGCTTCCACATAGACAAATGGCTCTAAAATACCGACAGAATTTCCTTGCATACCACCGATAATAAAAAATGTCACGGTAGCAAAAATTAATGCAAATGTTGCTCTTGGTGAGCCAACAAATTGTAAAGGAGAATCCAATTTTAATCTATAGACACCAAGTATATAGAGCGTGATGAGAATACAGCATCCTGCCCATATTGCCAATACTGCTTCACGGGAAATAATTCCCCATCCCAGAACACTGTCTGTGCGAGCAAAATAGCTCACGGCAAAAGCAATTTCCACAAAACCGAAAACGACTTTAATATTATTCATCCAACCGCCAGCACGGGGTAATTTTGTTAAAAGGGTTGGCACTAAAGCAAGTAAAAAGAATGGTAAGGCAAAAACCGCAGAATACACAATCATTGCGACAATGGGCTTGAACCATTCACCCCCCGCAGCCATCATACTGGTAGTATTGACAAAAGGAACGGTACATGTAAAAGAAGTCATGGAAAATACCATACCCATAATGGCAGAAGCACCGTAGCCGCTTTTTTCATTCGATTTTTTATTGAGAGAGTTTATCCAGCTCGAAGGCAATTGTATTTCATACGCTCCGAAAAGATTAAATGAGATAACAAGAAATAATGCAGCCAAAAATAAATTAAGCCATGGATTCGATGCAATATCACGTCCGGCGGAAGCTCCGAAAAATATGGCGACTACAACGCCAAAAATGACAAATGTTGCCATAATTCCCAAAGCATAGACTATGGAATCAATAACAGGTTTTGTATGTTCTTTTTCTGCTCTTTTGGTGAAAAATGATACAGTAATAGGTATCATCGGATATACACATGGCATTACCCAAGATAATACTCCCAAGCCGAAAGCGCTTAATAATAAGGTAGCCCATGAAGTATCAGCCGGTTGTTCATTGGTTGATTCTGTAGCTTGTTGAGGCATTATTTTTGTTGTACTTTTTTCTTTTTCTGTCATTGGGCTTTCTGATATGGCTGCTACCGCTTGTGTATCTGCTGTGGTGGCGGTATTCGCAGCATCGGGATTATCAAGAACGGTCAAAGCCACGGTGCCGATATAATCATCGGGAGGTATGCAACTTGCTGTATCGCATAATTGCATGGAAGAAATAATTTTTATCTGATATGTACCCGGTTTGGTTGTTGGTTTTACGAGCAAGGGAATCTCGAAAGTCACCATCCCTTCATAGGATTCCGTTTCCATTTCAAAACCGGCATCATAGTGCTTTTTTCCTTTGGGATCTTTGATAGTGCCATCAAATTGGACGATGTTCTTGGGTTCTATGGAAAACAAGGTAGTGCTTGGACCGATGCCGTCCGCATTCAATTGTTCGCGTTGCGGATATGTATGCCAGTGTTTATCCAATTTCAAGATAAACTTTGCCGATGCTTTTTCACCTGCTTTTACCGAAAGTGAGGTCGGATTCATCGTCACTGAGGCGTGACGTTTTCTTTCTATTGCCGATGCGGTCATTGTAGAGACAATCACACATACCAGCATGACACTATACCATAAACGATTCATATCTGTAAAACGATTAAATGATTATTATTCAACGAAAAACCATGACGGATAAGCAAGCTCCATAAGTGGAGATTATCCATAGTCTGTTCAAAAATAGTGCTTAATTGTACTATGAAGCAAAAAACAGTGCTTTTAGTCAATCAATGGTTCGATGTGTCGGCGAAGTTCCGTGTATGGCATACTGCCGCTTTGTCGCCATTGTTGTTTGCCGTTTTTGAATAAGAGTAAGGTGGGGATGGAGCTAATACCGAAATGTTGTGCAATGGCGGGTTTTTCATCAATATTGACTTTGATAACGGTGAGCTTGCCCGAAAAATCCTTTGCTATCTGCTTGAGTGTGGGTGCAAGAGCATGACATGGTCCGCACCACTCTGCCCAAAAATCTATGAGCACAGGTTGTGTATGAGTCTGTAGCAAGTCATGTAATGAGGGCGGCAAAGTCGTTTCCATAGTATTACAAAATTGTTGATAGCTGTGACAAGCGTTCTGCTGCTTTATGCAGAGTGTCATCTTGTTTGCAAAAGCAAAAACGTAAAAGTCGGTTTCCTATTTCGGGAGTATGATAAAAGGTTTCCGGTGGAATAGCTGCCACACCAAGTTCTGTTATCAACTTTTTAGCAAACATCGTGCTTGGCAATGTGGTCACGCCCGATATATCGCATAGAATAAAATAGCTTCCGGCAGGTTTTTGAGGTTGTAAGCCATATTGCTCCAATACCGAGAAGAGATAATCACGTTTTTTTTGTAAATCAAGGGCGAATTCACGATACAATGTATCATCGGCACTTAAGCCCGCGGCGGCTGCATATTGAAAAGGAGTAGCACTGGCAAATACGACAAATTGATGAATGCTGCGTAGTGCTTTTTGAAATTCTGCCGACCCTATTGCCCAGCCGATTTTCCATCCTGTGGCGGTAAATGTTTTGCCCATACTGCTTATGCGCACTGTTTTGTCGGTCATTGACGCTAATTTTTGCATTGGTACATGGGTTATACCATCATAGACGCAATGCTCATAGACCTCATCACAAATGGCAATAGTATGATATTCATTGCATAATTCCGCAATAAATTGTAATTCCTGTAAAGAAAAAACCGTTCCTGTCGGATTATGGGGTGTATTGATAATTATTGCTTTTGTTTTGGGCGAAAATGCCTGCGCTAATTCCATTGGATTAAAGCTGAAATATGGTGCATGAAGTGTCACTGCAATGGGAATTCCGCCTGCCATACGAATAGCAGGACAATACGAATCATAATAGGGTTGAAATACGATGACCTCATCGCCGGGATTGATAATCGCTAATAATGAGCAAAATAATGCTTCTGTGGCACCGGAAGTAACGGTAATCTCATCATCGGGATCGAACGATAATCCATACCAATGTTCGGAATGACGGGCAATAGCATGGCGCAATATTCTTTCACCGCTGCCAATGGCATATTGATTTTTTCCTTGAACTATTGCTTCTATGGCGCTTTGTTTCATAAAATCCGGTGTGTCATAATCGGGGAAGCCCTGTCCTAAATTTACGGCATCATGCTTCCGTGCAAGCATACTGATTTCCGAGAATATGGATGTGCCCATGCCTTGGGTTCGTGAAGCAAAAGTAGGTTTCATAGTTATGTATGGAAAAAATGTCAAAAACCGGAACGAACAAAATTCAGATTGCAAATTACATATTTATGCAGAAATATATGCGGGAAGAGTGGTGTTTTTTTTGTTGATGTGATGTACACAGTGCCGAGTAAAAAATGATTTTATCTGCTGTATAGGTTTTGTATAGGTCGGTTTTTTGTAAGTCATTGACATATATATATTCGACATCATACTTGTGCATATAATCGTATAACCGATAGCATTATACGTATGGTATAGATTTTATACGTATGGTATAGATTTTATATAGGTCGGTTTTTCAAGCAGTTGGAATACTTCCACTCAATGTGAAAAAAACTTTTGGCATTGTTTGGAGATATGAAGCAAAAAGTGTATTTTAGCACCCACAAAAATGACCACGGCTCTTAGAGTGCCATTATACACGTCCGAAACTGTATAAATCCCGCGCTTTACCACCGTAGTTGTATTCATATTTTTCACATTTTTAAAGGAGTTCTTTTATGAACACTTCAGTTCTTCCTTCTCGTACGCGCGAGAAACTCGGGGGGGGGGGTAAACCTTCTCCGCAATGTGAGCATATCTGTCATTATGCTCATTGCTCTTTTGTTGCCTTCACGTTCAATGGCACAACAAACATTATGTAATTCTTGTCCGCCGGACAATATTGGTATATGGCCCGGCTTGCCATGGATCAATCATGGATGTGTGGACTTTCCTATTACAGTGCAAGGAGTTACCTGTATGTGGCGTGTTTGCTATTGTTATCGTACTTCGGGCATTGTAAGCCCAAATGAGTTTACGGAAGTGTATATTTGTTCTGCACAAACATTAGTTCCCTGTGAGCTCGAACTCACACCAACGGACATGATAACAATAGGTGGTAGAGAACTATTAAGGCAGAATCCTGCCGGAAATCTTCCCTGTCCTCCCTGTCCGCCGGCACAAACAAATTATAGAGTATATTGGACAAGTTGCAAACATGAAACTACCGGTTTATTCTGTAATAGCTTGGATGCTTTATGCGGTGAAGAATTTAAGATTTGCTGCGATCCATTAACAGGTGCTCGCTATACACTGTTTACAGGTAATGTTCAGATAGGTGGTACTTGCCCGACCGGTTGCAAGCAAGAATGTCCATAAAAATACCTTTACTATTTATACCGTCATAATTGAAAATTATGACGGTAATTATTTTTTAATACAACACTATATGAAAAATGTACTTTATTCATGGTTTGCGGTGATTATATGTATATATTCTTCGCTGCAATTATCTGCGCAAGAGTTTTCTGAAAAAAATATCCTTTCAGATTTTACAACTTGTTGTGCAATAAATGATTCATGCTATTATGTAGGTGGTTTATACGGGGCATTATTACAAAGTACAGATTATGGTAATTCATGGAATTCTATACATATACCTTACACGATTACCCATATAAAAACACTCGATTTTTTTGATAATAATCAAGGAATTCTTGGTGATGTTAATGGTAATATTGCCCTCACATTTGATGGAGGTAAAGAATGGGCAGTGCAAAAGATTGGTGATTCCACAATTCATGCAGTGCAATGGCTCAATGCACAATCCATTATTGTACTGTCAGCCAATGGAAAACTCTATTATACTGAGAATAGTGGAAATACATGGAATACCGTATTTTCTATTTCAGGATTGCATTGTAATACTTTTTATACAACCAATGATGCTTGGTATATACTTGCGGACAAAGGTAAGATTTTTCGCAGTTCCAATAATGGCAAAGCATGGGATACAGTCATATCCGGTCCTGACTATGCACAATTTCTTTCTATGAGCTTTATTAATGATAATGATGGAATAGCAATTGGTTATACGGCTACTATGGATTTCGACTCTAAGCCGGTTGTTATAATGCAAACTAAGGATAATGGCAACACTTGGCAGAAAAGTCCTATTGCCGATGCAATAAAACAATATTATTATTCGACTGCTGCCAAAATTATTTATAGAAAAGACAGTAATAATGCGTTTATTTTGTTGAGTTCCAAATTTATTGCTCGCACTACTGATGCCGGTAATTCATGGAAACTTGATACCATTAAATTTTCAAATGTATATAAAGGTAAATTTCATGTTACTTTTGGGTATGGTAATAGAGGACTTGATATAACAAAAAACGGTTATGGATTAGTCGTAGGAACGGATCATGGAATATTAACGACAACAGATTATGGATTAACATGGCGAGAAAGGAGTTATGCTGCACTATCTTCATCTTCGGGAAGTAGGTTTATATATCATATAGCTCGTCAAAACGGCACAACATTATTTATGGCTGGCGAAAGAGTTGGATTATTCGAATCACATAATAATGGGCAAACGTGGTTATACCGTTATCCTAATAAAGACACTATTGGCAATGGTACAGGTAGTAATTTAACGTATATCCATTTTTCATCACCCAGTCATGGTTTTGCTGTGGGTGAACTATTTGCTTCTCCGGCATCGTTGAAACGTATTATTCTTCATACACAAGACGGTGGAAAAACATGGTGGAACAGAGGTACAATTTTTGCAAGTATAGGACATTTTATTTCCCCACAAACGGGATTTCTTATTGGTGATTCTACATTGTACAAAACGACCGATGGTGGAAATACATGGAGTCAAAAACAATTACCGAACAATAATTATTCAAAGCTACATTTTTTTACGGAAGATGAAGGAATAGTATTATCAGTAGATCGGAAGAGCACACGTCTGAACTCCAGTCACGCCAA
>ERZ761610.182-NODE-182-length-58156-cov-45.587787_pt1 | contig 58156 bp, 55 predicted proteins | sample MGYA00512164_ERZ761610 | MGnify/ENA primary metagenome ERZ761610 (study PRJEB28899, sample SAMN02850038) | bioreactor sludge metagenome | biome: EBPR Sludge; feature: EBPR Bioreactor; material: flocular biomat | place: Australia: Thorneside Wastwater Treatment...
GGTTCCGCAAAAAAGGAACTAAAGAATTTCCAAATCGAACTTAATATAAAATCAGTAAACGGTCGTTTTTTAGAGCTTCGCTTTCATATGCCGAAAGAATACGTGGCGATTGAATCCGAGTTTCGCAGAATCTTGCCAGAATATTTTGCTCGCGGAACCATCGATATTTTCTGTAATCGAAAAGTCAAAACCAGTAACGAGATTTCCGGAGTTGAAATTAACTTTGGACTAGCGGACAAAATTCACAAAGAACTGCAGGCTTTGAATAAGCGACTTAAGCTAAAAGGTGAAATACACCTAAATCAAATCATCTCATCGGCGCCTGTGTTGAAAGTAAAGGAAGAGGTTGAGCTGTCAAAATCGGAACGCAGTGAAGTGGTGAGTCTGTTAAAAGAGTCAGCTAAACTGTGCCTGGCTGAACGGGTTCGCGAGGGTCAGTCACTGAAGAAGGAATTCTTAAGTCTGCTTTCCAAATTAAGCGATGAGGTTGATAGTATAAAAAGCCTAAAAGAGATACATAATCTTGAGGTTTCTCAAAGGCTGAAAGAGAAAATCAAAAACAAAGGTTTAGTTGAGAATATCGATGATACTAAGTTTCAGCAGGAATTGTTCTTTTGGACTGAGAAAACTGATATTGCTGAAGAAATTCAGCGCCTGGAAGAGCACATTCGTAACTATAAAAACCTCCTTTTGTCTAAAAATTCAAACGGAAAGAAAATAGACTTTTACACCCAAGAATTACTCAGGGAAATTAATACTATAGGCTCGAAGTCTCAGAGTTCGAAGATCACTCAGCATGTGGTCGAGGCAAAGAGCTTGATCGAAAAACTAAAGGAACAAGCGCAGAATATTGAATGAAGACTAATTTAATTATTCTAGCAGCACCAAGTGGCGCAGGAAAAAGCAGTTTTATTGAAAAAATCTGTGCAGAAAACAAAGTGCTGTTCGATACCATTACCTATACGACCCGTGCGATGAGAAAAGGCGAATCTCAGGGTGTTCCGTATTTTTTTATTTCAGAAGATGAGTTTAATGCTAAAAAAGCAGACGGGTTTTTTGTGGAATGGGCGCGTGTTCATAACCATCTGTACGGCACGTCTCGCGTGCAGATCGAGGATGCCTGGGAAAAAGGTCATTGTGTGATCATGGATGTCGATATCCAAGGGGCTAAAACCTTCAAAGAGCTGTATCCGCACAGTCAAAGTATCTTCATCCTGCCGCCATCGATTGAAGAGTTGCGAAAGCGAATCGTCAAACGTGACGGTAAAATCCCGGCGGATATAGAGATCCGAATGGACAATGCGAAAAGAGAAATGGCAGAAGCGCCTCACTATGATTACCGTATCGTAAATGACCACTTTGAAACTTCTTATGCGGAATTCAAAAAAATCATTGAAAATATCCTTTCCTAAAGTTAGACATATAAGCTTCGGAGGAAAAGAATGGCTCGTGTAACAGTTGAAGATTGCTTAGAAAAGGTTCCAAATCGTTTTGCTCTTGTTCTAATGGTTTCAAAGCGTGCTAAACAGCTATTGAAAGGTTCTGAGGCGACGGTTGCTTTAAAAAGCAATAAGTACATTGTGGCGTCTCTTCGTGAAGTAGCAGCGGGTAACGTGGGTTATGAAAGTCACCTGGATAACGCAACGTGTATTAAAGATATCGAAGCCGACTTGAACAAATAGGTTTGCCGATTCGCTTAAATGAACTCTTGGTAACATAAGAGTTCAAGTGTTCTTCGCTTAAATTTTCCAACTAATTTGCCTAATAATTACCTAATATGTTTTAGATAGTTGGCTTTCCTACCGAAAATGAAAGATATGGCAGAAATAGCATTTGTCGCAGAGGATGCGACACGAAATGTCCCAATCAAGACGATCGATGATCTTTGTAGAAAAATTACAACTTATCATCCGCACGCTGACGTCCAAACTGTAAAAAAAGCCTATTACTTTTCTGAAAAAGCTCACGAAGGTCAGTTTCGTCGCAGTGGTGAGCCTTATATATTTCATCCCTTGTCAGTGGCGGGGATTCTGGCTGATTTACGCCTAGATATCGATTCGATCATTACTGGTATTTTACACGACACCGTTGAAGACACATCCGTTACCTTAGACGACGTTCGCCGCGAATTTGGCGACACCGTCGCAGCTCTCGTGGATGGAGTCACTAAGATCGGTCAAATGAAGTTTAAAAACTCGGTTGAAAAGCAGGGTGAGAACGTTCGTAAAATGATCGTGGCGATGGGTAAAGATATCCGTGTGGTTTTGGTAAAACTTGCTGATCGTTTGCATAACATGCGGACGCTTAATCACATGCCGTACGAAAAACAAGCGCGTATTGCCTTAGAAACGCTGGAAATATATTGTCCACTGGCTGGTCGTATGGGTATCAACGAATTAAAGATCGAACTTGAAGATCTATGTTTTCGTTATTACCGGCCAGACATGTACTATCAGCTAAATCAAAAAGTTAAAAAGACAGAAGCGGAAACGGATCGCTACATTGATGACGTCAAGCGCTTGATCGGTAAATCGCTAGAAAAAACGACCGTTAGATATCATGTGTATGGTCGCTCCAAGCACTTATGGTCAATCTATAGAAAAATGCAGGCTCGTAATATCGAATATGAACAAGTGTTCGATGTTCTAGCGTTTCGAGTGATCGTAGCTAGCATTCCTGAATGTTATGAAGTTCTAGGACATATCCATGCATTGTGGAAGCCTGTTCCTGGGCGTTTTAAAGACTTCATTGCTATGCCTAAGACAAATAATTATCGTTCACTACATACCACAGTCCTTGGGCCGGGTGGTGATCGTATTGAAATTCAAATCCGTACGGAAGAGATGCACTTGATTGCCGAACGCGGGATTGCGGCGCACTGGAAGTATAAAGAGCGTGGTAAAATCGAAGATGAAGCGATTGGGCAATCAAACTGGATGCGTGATCTAGTCGCTTGGCACCAAACCGTTCGTAACCCAGAGGAATTCCTAGATACCGTTAAAACAGAAATGTTTGAAACAGAGATCTATGTGTTTACTCCAAATGGTGATGTTAAAGAATTGCCCGATGGGGCGACACCCATCGATTTTGCGTATGCTATTCATACTGATTTAGGTAACCAGTGTGCGGGTGCGCGCATTAACGGGAAAATGGTTCCGCTTAAACACAAGTTAAAAAATGGTGATACTGTTGAAATCGTTACTTCGAAAACGCAGACGCCATCAAAAGACTGGTTAAAATTTTGTATTACCAGTAAAGCGCAAAGTAAAATTCGTGTATTCGTTAAGGAAGAGCAGCGAAAACGTAGTTGGCTTCTTGGTAAAGAATTGGTTGAAAAGGAATTTAGAAAATTTGGATTGGCTGCTGTTCGTTACTTAAAAGGCGAAGAGTTTGAGAAGTTCCTTAAGGATGGCGGTGTACATGGCCTTGATGAAATGTACATTAAGGTTGGGTACGGAAAGTTAGAGCCTCGCCATTTAGTAGATCGTTTAGCTCCTAAACAAAATTTGGAAGAGAAGGCTCCAAAAGAATCTTCTTTCATGGAGAAAGTGCTCAAAGGTGCTTCGCAAAAATTAAAACGTACTAAATCACTCATCTCGGTTGAGGGTATGGATGATATGCTCGTTCATTTTGCGAAATGTTGTTCGCCGATTCCTGGTGACCCAATTATCGGATTCATTTCGCGCGGCCGTGGTGTGGCTATTCATCGTAGTGATTGTAAGAAGGCGTTTGAGTTAGATCAATTGCGTAAAGTGGATGTGTCGTGGAATGTGAAACAAGCTGGCGAAGGTATGGAGCGCGTAGTGCGTATGAAGATTACGTGCTTGGATATTCCAGGTTTGCTAAAAACGATGACAGAGTCATTCTCGGCATTAGGAATCAATATCCAATCTGCGAATATTCGCACGACTAAAGATAAGAAAGCGATTTGCTTGTTTGATATCTCGGTTAAGGACTCATCCCAACTGCAGCAAACTATTTTTGAAATGCAAAAGATTAAAGGTATTCTGTCCGTTGAGCGCGTGACTTCATAGAAAAGCTAGCCTTACCTTAAGTCAGGGTGAGGCGGACTAATTGTTGTACCACATATTTAAAATAATATAATCATCTGGTGAGCAAGAAACTACTACTTAGTGTACTATTAGCGATCACCTGTAATTCGCATGCCGCAACCAATATTCAATACTATGAGCGTTCTAACTCCTTTTTGTACGAGTCAACAGAATCAGTCGGTCTAGACGACTCTTTGGCGCCTGAATATCGAAAGTGGATTATGACTTTGGGGTATTCTTACAAGTCATCGCCTCTGACCTTGAAGTCTGAAAATAATCAGAAAACGTACACCTCAGTGATCGATTGGTTTCAGACTCTGAATTTTGGTGCAGCCTATCGTTTGAATGAGAGTTGGAGTTTGGGGCTTACGGGATCCTTTGTTCAATCCAAAATTTCTGGTGATACTGAGTTCGGAGTGGCTGATACCAATTTAAGATTAAACTATCGTCGTCCTATTACAGCTACGACAGCATGGGGTGTTCATGCGCTAGCGACCGCACCGACGGGTAATGGGGAACGATATACGAGTGATTCCGGGGCGGGACTAGGCCTAGCATTTGCGTTTGAGCAGAATATGACGCTTCTGCAGTACGTAGTTAAATTAGGTTATTTGGGGAATTCTAAAGCGAAAGACGATGTTGATGAGAATCTAAACCAAACGCAGCGTGTACACGGAAGCATAGGTTTATTTTTTCCAATCACAGACCGCTTAGCTATGACTACAGATTTTGAAAAAACATGGACTTTGCCCGTGAAGACTGTGTTTAATCCGAATGAACTAAAAGTGGGTGTTCGATATGCAGCGAGTGCTGACATGGCATATTTTGCTGGAGTGGGAATCGATAGCATCAACAGTAGTGAACCATTAGATACGCGTTTGTATGGGGGGTTGAAATATTCGCCCCAGGATGAACCAAAACATTCGGAACCAGCGGTAGCAAATGATATCGTAAACACACCTGTAAATAAAAATCCAGAATGTTACGATGTCGATAAAGTCGAAGAAACATACAGTGCGATGATTCGTTTTGATAACAACAAGGATATCGTTAATGATATATCTCGCCCCGAGTTTGAAAAACTCATAGCATACACAAAAGAACATTTCTATAATATCAGTCACGTCAGCATCCATGGTCACGCCTCAAAACCGGGAACCGACAGCTACAATTTTAAATTATCCAAGAGTCGTGCAAAGAAAATCTCGATTGCTTTACTTGAGTTGGGGCTAGAGCCGAAACTGCTTGAAACAAAAGGTAAAGGTAAAAAGGAATTAATTAAATTAGGTGATACAGAGGATGATCATTTAGTTAATCGACGTGTAGAGATTAAGGTTTGGACGCGTATCTTGAAGAAAGAATGTAAGTAGGGGTTTGTGATGAAAAAAATACTTTTAGGTTCTTTAGCTATACTTATTATATCGTGCTCGGAAAATGCTCACCTTACGCGTCCTGATCTGGGAAATGAAAACAGCGGATTAGCTCAAAAGCCAAGTGATCCACCCGATCAGATACAAATGAAAGTGACATTAGAAGAAATCGATTCAGGGGCTAAGGTATTTTCTGGGCTATTTGCAACGGAAGGTAGTTTAGGCAGTTTGCAGCCATTTGAAGTAGATGCGGATTCAGAGGTCGGTTGGGATCGTTTAGCTGGTTTTTTTGATGGTCGAACAGATGAAGATATAACTAAAATTCAATTTGATAAAGTAGGGTGGGCGACTGCATTTGGTTATAATTATCGTTTGTTTGATAATAGTGAATCACGAGTGATTCCGGTTAGTGAGCGCAATCAAGCAAAAGCCGTGAGGTTAACGTTGATTCAAAGTTTCCCAGGGCAAGGGCCAAGAACGCTAGTAAAAGAATTTCCAATTCAATATCGCTATACTATTGATGACGAAGCGTTGAATCAGGGTAGAGTCGGTAAAAAGAACGACGTGTACTACGCTCAAGGCTTGGTATCCGGTCGACATGTTCGTGGGTTAGAATATGTATCTAATCGAAATTTACTGTATAGAAATATCAACTGTCATAATGGTTATGATTTTATCGATACTTATGTTCTGAATGGGCGAAACAATTTTAAAGCACGAGTTGTTGCCCGTCGTGATCAGGCAGGCGTGTGGAGACCGTTTCAGCAGACGTACTCAACACTATTAGGTGCCGTTGGTTTTGCTTTGACAGGCAAGCGGGGAGCCTATTTCTCTGATGTGTTGGCCTATGGTGGTAACTGCACATACAAAGTTCAAGGATTGATCTCGGTCGCCGCTCTGAGCTCTGATGTCATCGATGGTATTCGTGTGGAACTTATTGCTCAAACCGGAGAAAGAGGATTTGCCGAATTCGGCGTCACTGTACTCGAAGCCTATTAGTCAGCCATCGGGCGCCGGAGGCGCCTTTTTAAATATCTAGTTGTGTATTGCTTAGAAGTTCTTCAATAGTTGTAATTCCGGCAAGAACTTTCTGCATGCCATGTTCACGGAACGTGACCATGCCATTGGCAACAGCTTGTTTCTTGATCGTGTTACCATCACGCTTTTGCATGATTAGAGAGCGTATGTCATCTGTGACGGGAAGTAACTCTTGAATGAGCGTTCGACCAACATAGCCTTTTTGATTGCACTGGTTGCAGCCCACCGCTTTAGAAATTTGAGCTACCGTCGCTTGCTGACGAGTGATGCCTAGGGTGTTCAGTTCAAAGTCGGAAGGATCGTGCGGCGCTTTACAGTGAGGGCATAGAACGCGCACGAGACGCTGCGAGATCACGCCTAAAATCGACGTTGCGATTAAGAATGGCTCGGCCCCGATATCAATGAGGCGGGGAAATGCACCGGCAGCATCGTTCGTGTGGAGTGTTGATAAAACCAAGTGACCTGTTAGAGAAGAATTGATGGCAAGTTCACTTGTTTCAAGGTCACGAATCTCACCGATCATGATGATGTCCGGATCTTGACGTAGGAACGATCTTAAACCGGCCGCAAAGGTGAGGCCAATTTTAGCGTTCACCTGCACTTGTCCAATACCGTGAATACGTTGTTCCACTGGATCTTCAACGGTTAGGATATTTACATCTGTAGAATTTAAGCGCGATAAACATGCGTAGAGTGTTGTCGATTTACCGGAACCGGTTGGACCAGTTACGAGCATAATACCGTAGGTACGAGCTAACAAGTCATCGATTTTAGTTAGATTGCCTTCAGAAAAACCAAGTTGCTCTAATTCCAAAATGACATTCGATCTATCTTGAAGACGCATAACTAAACGCTCACCATGCGCAGTAGGCACGGTTGAAAGACGAATATCGATATCTTTGCCGCCGACCTTTAGAGGGATACGACCGTCTTGGGGTAAACGTTTTTCGGCGATATTCAAATTCGCCATAACTTTGATACGTGATGAGATTGCATTCTGTAGTTTCTTAGGTGGTTTAAAAATATCAAACAAAATACCATCGATACGGAAACGTACGACCATATCTTTTTCATAGGGTTCGATGTGAATATCAGATGCTTTTTCTTTTACCGCACGAAACAGTAATGAGTTTACGAGTTTGATCACCGGCGCGTCGTCTTCGCCGGCCTCTAAAAGATCGACGATACCATCCTCAAGATCCACTTCTTCTTCATCGATTTCATCTAAACCGGATAGATTAGCGGTTGATTTCTCGTAAACGCGGTTGATAGCGTCTAGTAGTTTACCGGCCAGAGTTACAACCGGTTTAATGCGTTTGCCAAAAAGAACCCGCAGGTCATCCAAGGCTTTGATATTTAAAGGATTCGAAACGAGTACGATGACTTGGTCAGATTCTTCTTTGAAGGGCAAAATTGAATTTTGCTTAGAATAGTTAATCGGAATTTCGCGAACTAAGTCTGCCGAGATATCATTGTAAGGGATATCCTTCATGAAGTCTAAACCCAGTTCTTTGCAAAGTTCGGAAACTAGCTCTTCGGCATTTTGAAATGTCTTTTTTGAAAGAGCGTCACCGATGCTCTCACTACGTATCATAGAGGTATTGTTCCACAGAGTCTTAAGCTGCTCTGGGGAAAGTCCCGTAGATTTTTGTAGTAAATTCTGAATTTCAACTGACATATTACTCAGTATCCGTTTCAGGAGCGTTGTCATCAACCGGGGCATTATCTTTAGGGACTAATGCTGAACGTTTTTGAACTTCGTCAATAATGCCGCCATACGGGTCTACGCCGCCTTGAGCTTTAATAAAGTCAATGTGTTGATCTAAACGTTTACCCATAACTTGCTTAGAGTCGCCTTCGCTACGAATAATTTTCGGAGTTAAGAATACCAGCATGTTAACTTTTTCTTTATTTGTCTCTTTTGATTTAAACAACCAACCAAGCAAAGGAAGATCACCCAATAAAGGAACTTTTACGATATCTTCCGTTTCGCGATCTTTAATCAAACCGCCCAATACCGCGGTGTCGCCATCGTTAACGACGATGAATGTTTTGATTTTACGAGTCGCAAGCGGCTGCGTTTTATCCTGGAATGCCTTAGGAGTTGATGCGCTTAAAGACGGTTGTTTCACGCTTTGATCAATTTCCATACGAACAGACTTGCTAGTAGGATTGATGAACGGTTTTAATTTAAGCTCGATGAGTGCTTCTTCAAAGATCGGCGTTTCAACAGTTACGCCTTGATTCGTTGTCGAGTTAGCACCCGTTACAACTTTATCACCCACTTGAATTAACGCCTCTTGGTTGTCCATCGCTAAAATTTGTGGACGTGATAAAATGTTAGCTTTTGTTGTCTTTTTTAATAGATTGATTAAACCGATTAAAGACGGAACTTTTTGTTTCGTTGTGCCGATAGTTAGTTCAACTTCGCTACCTGAACCGAAGCCTAAAACCGTACCAACACCTGCAAGTGGGTTGATTACCTCATCAGCTTTCAAGCCGCCCGAGAAGCTTTGACGAGCAATACCGTTGCTTGAAGCAAAATTATAATAAGATGGTTTGAAACCAAAGCCATCGCCTGCACTCATTTCCATAATAATCGCTTCAACGAATACTTGGTCACGAGCGATATCAATTTTGGTTAATAAGTTAATGACGGTGTCGTAGTCGCCTTTGCCAGCCGTGATGATCAAACTATTAGTAGATTCATCGGCTGTGATTTTTACTTCGCCGCTAAAAACAGCGCCACTTGATTTGGTATCGCCTTCTAAGCCCATTGGGGGAGCAAAAAACGGAGGCGGTTGATTTGCAGATCCTGGAGTTGTCTTCGGGGCCGCATCTTTAGATACGCCTTGTAAAACCGCAGCGATTTTTTTCGCATCCCCATGTTTTACGTAGTATACGAACACGCCACCTTGATCTTCAGGGTTTGTTCTGAAATCAAGCTGACCGATCAATTTTTTAACACGAACGATACCTGATTTGTTGCCAACGATAATGATCGAGTTTGTTCTGTCATCTGGAATAGCCATGAAAAAGCTATTGCCTTGCTGATTCGACGAACCACCCGGTCGAGAAAAACGAGGAGCACCGCCGCCGAAACCACCTGTAACACCGACGCCACCGCGATTTGTTCCTTGTCCTTTGTTTACAATTTTGTCGACAAGGTCTGCGATGTCTTTGGCTTTGGCGTAGCGAATACGAACCACTTCCAGTTGCTCGTCAAATCCTGGCACGTCTAATTGATTGATGATTTTCATCACGCGATCAATATTAGCGCCCCAGTCGGAAATAATGATAGAGTTTGTCTGTTGGTATACATTCATTTCACCATCTTTCGATGGAAGAATTCGTAGATCTTTATTCACTTGGTCTGCAGAAATGTGTTTTAAGTGAATAATTCGAGTGATCATTTGATCTGTATTTGGATAGTAAGATCCAGAATACGTTTCGATATTATCACGTTGTGCGTTTCGGCCAGATTTAACTTTTAAAAAGCTGCCTGAAGGAACAACGGTGAAGCCGTTGATTGCTAAAGCTGATAGGAACGCTTTATAGGCTTCGGCTACAGTGATTTTACTTGGCGCAATGATGGTGATTTTTCCGCGAACGCCAGGATCGATAATAAAGTTTTTGCCGGTTAGTTCGGAAATCGCTTTGATGACATCCGTGATCTCAACATTCGGGAAATCGAAGGATTCGATCGTCTCTGGAAAATTTGCAGAATTAATGTCTTCAACACTCGCCTGTGAAAACTTTTGCTTTTGATTTGAATTTAAGCTGATGCCTTTTTTGCCATTGCCGTCGGTAGACCCATTTGAAGAGCTACCCATGCCTGAAGGAAGCGCGCCGTTTGACGGTGGAGCCTGGGGTGTATCAAAATCACCAAAATCGGGCGGTGGGGGTGGAAACTCTTCTTGTGCGTGAGCAATAGATCCGGTCAGTGTGTTGAGTCCAACCAGAGCAACTGCATTTAGCACAGCTAGCGATTTTTTTATTTTTTTCATCCGTAAACCCTCGCCCTTTGTTATGCTCTCTTTGTTCATCAAATCATTTGATGAACATAGCTACCGTCACTATTTAACAGTGTAAGAAAGCTCTTCAGTTTTTCCACCACGTTCAACTCCAAGTTTAATGTTTGGAGAATTACGAAGCGCTTGATACATTTCTAAAGCCTGTTGTGTTGACGTCACCGGAGTTCCGTTAACACTTGTGATAACATCCATCACCTGTAAACCTAATTGAGTATAGATACTGTCGGCTTGAATTTCTAGTAATCTAAACCCATACGTTTCACCCGAACCGGGGCGCTTAGCGGGAACCGCACGTGCCTGATATAAAATACTTTGAATATCTTTTAGTTTATCTTCTAAGTCTGATTTTTTAATTTCAAACTTGTTGTCGCCCGATTTTTGAATAACAGAATTGCCCGTGGTTTCGACCACTGGTTTCGGTTTGGCATCAAATGATACTTTATTGGCATCTTTCATTTCGATATATTCTAGTCGATCAGCACTTAAATTTCGTAAGATCACTTTGCCTCGCGTGATTTTTTCTACTTTAGCTAAACCTTCAATTTCTTTGCCAGTAGCGAACGAGGTGATTTGGTTTTTTGTTTTGAGTTCAATAGCAGCGATAGATTTGTCAGGGTTTGAATGCACTAATGTTCCCACCAAGGTTAACGGCAAGCTGCTTAAGATAGGTTCGTTGTCTTTTGGTTTGGCATCAACGCCTTTAGGCAGTAGTTCGGGCGGGATTTCACCTTTAGAAGAAAATAAATTTCGAGTCACGATAGGTTGAAAAAAATCACGGCTTTTAATTGGATTAGGTGGGATCGGGCGCATGGCATTTTTCTGAGTACGTTCAGGCAAAAAGAAAAATCGAACTTTTAGAATAGCCAAATCAGCGATACTCAGTGATATCAAAGAGATAAGTAAATAAACTAATAATCTATTTGCCCACTGTCTACGAGTGGTGAGTGTGGTTTCTTTTCTTGCCATTTATATAAATACTAGCAAATGGACGGGGCTAGAGTAATTGAAAAATAGTTTTCAACTAGACGTTAGCAGAGTTATTTTTTGGTTGTCCCTTTGGCACCATTCGATGAGCTATCTTTGGCACTAGTGGGAAAGGTTTTGTGTTTTAAATAGTACTCTAAAAGAGGACCGGTTACTTTTCGGCAGCTGCCTCCGCAGGGACCTACACCCGCTGCTGTTGCGTCGAAAAGTTTGTTTAGGGTATCACAGCCATCGACGATGGCTTGCTTGATGGTGTCTTCACTTACGTTGTTGCAGCGACAAATGATGGGTGATCGCCGTTTTTGATTGGTTCTAGCTTGATTCATTCCAGCTTTTTCTTAAAGTAATCAATAATTTGATCGCGAATCTTTAAAAACTCGCCTTCAATCATGGCACCTGAGGCGTGATGGTGTCCGCCGCCGCCAAATAGTTCCGAAACTTCAAGAACATCCAGCGTTGACTTTGATCTGAAACTAATCTTATAGCGATCTTTGCTGTCTTCACGAAAAAGTATAGCGACCTCGACGCAATCGATATCTAAAATTTTATCAACAACGTCGCGTGTGTCTTCTGCTGTTAATCCAAAATCTTGAATTTCTTTGCTATGAAGAAGAACGATGGCCACTCTATTATCTAAGTAATAGGCGATTTTGCCCAGGGCTTTAGAGATGAAGCTGATCTTTTCTGGAGTTTGTCCGCCGAACAAATTCCTATGGATAGCTTCTGGAGACGGAATCAGCGGAAGAATTTCAATGGCGATTTGGTGCGACATTGGTGAGCGGCGAACATAGCGGAAGAGCTGGGTGTCGAACACAATGCTTAGATATAGCGATTCGGCAATTGAGGTGTCTAGAGGCACGTCCAAATTTTTTATGACATGGTAAACAATTTCCCCTGTGCTGGCGGCCGTAGTATCGATGAACGCCTTCGCTGGTAATGGTCCCGATTTCAAAAGGGGATGATGATCTATGAATACGATATTTTTGCACACTGTTTGAATCTCGGAATACAGAGGCTCGATCAGGCGTTCGTCGTTTGTGTCGAAAATTAAGCACAGATCAACTGGGGTGTCGAACAGGGTTGGTCGAAATAAATGGAATAGGTCTTTGTTTAAAAAGTTTTCGTAACGTTTAGGTAGGAGGTCGACATGAACGATTTGGACATCCTTACCCATTTTTTTAAGGGCATAAAATAACGCTAATTCAGATCCTAAGCCATCCCCATCGCAATCTTTGTGGGTAGTTAGGACTATCTTATTGGAGCTCTTGATTAGATCAACGAGTGGTTTCAAAATTCCTCACCTTGCAGGGTCGTGCTTAGCTGTCTCGACTTATCGGCAAATATCTATAAAGATTATAATTCTTTAAAATTTAGAGGATTAATAACGCGCAACGTTGTGATAATCTAATCCTTTGTATTGCTAGAAGTCGAATAATCGGCTAAAAAACACGGCCTCAGATAGGATCTTTGCCTAACTGAGTGTTTTATTTTGCTAAGTGTTAAATGAGGATCATATGAACGATAAAATGCCGATGACAGTTTACGGGAAAAGCTTACTAGATCAAGAGTTAAGACGCCTTACGGTGGAAGAACGTCCGCGTATTATCAAAGCGATCGATGAGGCGCGATCACATGGTGATATCTCTGAGAACGCGGAATATGATGCGGCTAAAGAGCGCCAGTCCCTAATCGAGGGCCGTATTGGTGATATTCAAAACAAATTGGCTACGGCAGAAGTTGTAGATCCTAAAACTATTAAATCAGATAAAATCGTGTTTGGCGCTACAGTTGATCTAGTAGATATCGAAACAGATGAACAAGCCCGTTACCAAATCGTTGGTGTAGATGAAGCTGATGTAAAATTAGGCAAAGTATCCATTCTTTCACCGATTGCGCGTGCTCTTATTGGGAAAACTAAAGGTGATGTGATCGTAGTGAATTCACCAAAAGGTGATAAAGAATTTGAAGTTGTTGATTTTAAATTTATCTAGTTCTTATAATTGATTCCATCTGTGGAATATAAAAATGATCGCCGCCCCATTAAAGAAAATGACCTGGTTTCAGAACAACCAGGTTTTTTTATTTTGTTCGTAGGTCTAATTTTCTCTGTTGTTGTCGGTTTATCTATTCGAACGGCTGCGCAGTCGGACTGGTTCCGCGGGCGGCTAACGGAAGCTATCGCCAATGTCGGTACTGACTGGCGAATTCAGCATGGGACCGTTGGGCTATATTTCAAAGACGGGATTACGCCGACCATTGGATTATATGCAAATGATGTAAAAATCGCCTCAGAATCAAGTTGTTATATGAAGTCTGGGGGCTTTGCCCAACGAGTGAAGATTCCTCTGTCGCTGGTGAAATATATTATCGACGGTCAACTAGTCAGTGAGATCGAAATTCAAGACTTCAAAATCGAAATCACCGAGCGTACGCCGGTGTGTGATAGGCCAAGTGTGGTAAATGGGGCCGGTGCAGCTGGTGTTGAATCAAAGAAGAAAAATCAGATCACGATCGTGGATCGAGTGGAAAAATCATCGCTTCGGAATGAAATCGAACGAGTACGAATTAATAGGCTCGAAATTTTCTACCCTGATGAAAAATATGACTACTTTTCGTTAAAAGATATCGTGATCGAGAATCGTTCGTCGCATCCTAAAATTTTATTCATGGAAGGTGATCTGGATTTGGCGCCATTTGTTAAAACGGCAGAGGGGAAGGCGTCGGCAAATCTAAAGATTGAATACAATGAGTTTCCGGAGAAAATCATTAAGTCTAATTTATTGGGTTCCTTGCGAGAGGGTTTCTTTTCTGCTCAGTTAGTTAATCGACTAGAGGATAAAAAGTTTCAGTTGCAAGCAGAGTTGAAAAACGTATCGCTTTCTCTGCTTCAGAGTTTTGTAGCGAAAGTTCCTAGAGACATAAATTTAAAATCCAATTGGATAAGCTCTAAACTCTATATAGAAGGTTTAATGAATCATTTGCCTTCATCCAGTGTAGAAATTAAAGATGTTTTAATTAATGGCGATTTGGGTGAGTTCTCTGTTGAAAATTTAAGTTATTTAAAGGGTATTTCGGGGGCCCCTAACTCGTTTGAATTAAAAATGAAGGGCGTCAATTTATCAAAAATATTTTCTTTGAATTTAGGTGCTGCGATTCCAGATCAGATTTCGAGTCTTGGCCAGTTTGATGGACAAGTAGATTACCAGTCGGAAGCCTCTATTAAATTAAATGGCTCAGTAAAAGGGTTAGATGTGGTTTTCTCTGCGCATAGCACACGCAAAACCGAATCATTTCAAATTGGAAAATTAACGGGAAGTATGGTTAAGAAACGTTTTAATTTTGACGCTCAAGATATTAAAAATCAACGAGGCGTTGTCGAGGGAAATTTTCAATTAAAGTCGGATGATTTGAAAACCTTCGATTTGGACGGTCATCTGAAAAACTTTGCCTTAACAGATGCAACATCTGAGTTATTGACGGGTGTTGATAGGCCCTTGTTGTTTGACGACTTAGTATTAAAGGCAAACGGTGGAAAGCAAAATGTCACATATAAGGCTACTGGCAAACTAAAGTCTATTCAACATACGTACGTTAGCTTGGCTAATGTCGCTTTTTCTGTGTCGGGAAACACAAGTAAAAACCAGGAAATTGATGTCAAGGCCGACAGCTGGCAGAATACAGAAATGATGCAAAAGCGCCTGGCTGATCTGGTTTTGACTTTACCAGAGCTGATAATCAAACCGAAAATTAAATTAACTCAGGTCGCAGAGGATATACAGTTGAAAGTAGAATCACAGAGTTCATTCAGGATGAATGCGACTCTTCATGGCGATAGTAACTTAAATGGTACGATCGCCACAAAAGACCAAGAATGGAAAGTGTATGGGACCCGAGACAATTTTAAAATCGATAAAAAGTGATTGGGCAAGTTGGCCGTTAATGATGGGCGCGTTCTCTGCGTGGAATCATGATTGGTCTCTGCCTGTTGTTCAGGCGCATCGAGGTTACCATCAGCAATCCATACCAGAAAATTCAATGGAATCATTGGCGGCGGCAAAAGATAAAGGCTATCAAATGGCCGAAATTGATGTTCAGATTACGCGGGATCGTGTTCCCGTTGTTTATCATGATTTTAGTTTAAGAAATCGTTATCGTCTAAACGTCAATGTGTCGGAGTTGTCCTACTCTGATTTGATTCGGATCGGAACGTTCGCAAAGTTATCGGATGTTTTAACGACCGAAAACAAGCCTGATTTTTTAAACATTGAAATAAAGAGTAAGAATTTTTATCAATTTCCAATTGAAGATGCTGTCGTTGAATTAATCAATCAGCATCAATGTGCGGATCGGGTGATGATTTCTAGTTTTAATCCGTGGGCCTTGCTGCGTGTGAAGTTTATAGATCGTCAGTTGACGCGCGCTCTGCTTGTGACGGATGAGCCGGAAATATGGAACTTCTACTATCTAAAAAGAATGTGGACGGTTCCGTTGGTCGAGCCACATGTTTTAAATATTCGTTATTCTATGTTTAACTCTAATTTAATCTCGAAATTAAAGAAGTTTAATGTTTTGACTTCGGCGTGGACAGTGAATGATCTCGACACAGCAAAAAGCTTAGTGGCGTTGGGTGTTAATAGTATTATTTCGGATACACTTCAGCCAGAAAATTTAACATAAGATTTCGATGTTTCATTATCAAACAATAAAAATCAGGACGTTCTTAAACGATTTGAAATCGGGTATACTGTTTCTAACAGGAGCACCTATGAAAATTTCGATCGTTTTATTAATGTTGAGTTCATTTGTATTTGCGGAACCAGTCGCTGATGTCGATTTCTCTGTTACAATGGGGAAGAAATTTACAGCCACTGCGAAAGGCGTAAAAGGCAAAGTCGTCCTTCAGAATGGCGAGTATATTCCTCAGGGCGTTTCAGTGGATCTTAAAACACTGACTACAAACATGGATCTGCGTGATGATCACATGAAAAACAAATACCTTGAAGTCGGTAAGTTTCCGGAGGCCATTTTGACTTCGGGTAAAGGCAAAGATGGCAAAGGTATTGGTAAAATTAAAATTCGTGGCGTAGAAAAAGAAATTAAAGGAACCTATAAACCTTTAAATGACAAAGAAGTGGAAGCAAAATTTGATTTGAATTTACCAGATTATAATATCGCAGGGATTCGATATATGGGAATCGGCGTGAAAGATACAGTGAATGTTCGTGTTGTTCTTCCGTTGGAAAAAGCAGCCGCTACGGCAGCTGCTCCGGCGAAAAAATAATTAGATCGCACTTCCCTCATCAACATTCACGATTTCGGCCGCATCACTGCTCTCCGGAGTTGGGGCCATCGTGGATGAGTCTTGCTGTGGAGCCATTTCAGGCTCCACATTTCTTACTGGCAAAGATTTGCTAGATGTCTTTTTTGCCGGCAGACCGCTCGATTTAGTTGCACTCATTTTTGAGCCTTTACCTTTTTTCTTTACCACAACAGTCGCCTCGTCAGGCTTAGTGTCATCAAGCTGAGTTTTTTGTGTAAGGCTCATCTTTTTCATTTCGCCGTCGTAGTAAGATTTTAATTCTTGAAGTTTAGACTGATATTCCTTGCGGATTTCATCGATCTTTTGAGCGCGGGATTCTTTTACGCACGATTGATAGGCTGTAATTGCTGTTTCCTTTGCCTGAATTCGGCACTCAGAATCGATCGACTCGGTCGAAGCAAATGTCATTTTAGTGGCTAATAAAACAAGTAAAAAACGTACCATGGTAACCATCCCTTAAAAAGCGTAATCGCCCGCGGTATGAATAGCGAAAAGCATGCCTTCGTAATTCTAAAATAAAAGGCATTTCGCATTCTAGAAGTGACAAGTTTGGAGACAGTCTTTGATATTTTTACAAATTATTTTAGGAAGAGGTTTTTTTCGTCTTCACTCATTAGGCGCCAGCGGCCTTCGGGTAGTGAACCTAACGGAAGCTTTCCGATACGTACGCGTTTTAGTCCCAGAACTTCTAAGCCAACCATTTCGCACATCTTGCGGATTTGGCGTTTTTTGCCTTCTTTAAGAATGAATTTTAATTGATCCTCATTTAGCCATGATACCTGAGCTTCTTTGAGAGGCTCACCGTCGATAGATAGGCCATGGTTCAGTAGTTCAAGGCCTTCTTCTGTTAAGTCACCACGAACACGGACGATATATTCTTTTTCTACATCGGAATCTTCGCCTATAATCGCTTTCACTAGGCGGCCGTCGTGGGTTAGGATCAATAGACCTTGCGATTCGATATCTAAACGCCCAACCACAGATAAGTTTTTAGGAGCATTTTCGATAGAGCGCCAGAAGTCTTTTGGCAACTCACGTTCGACATCGCCGTGGAACCGATCGCCCGTGATTAAATCCAAAGCTTGCTTGTAGCTGCGTTCTGGTAAATTCGAAACATAGCCAACGGGTTTATTCAAAAGAACCGTGATGATTTTTTTCTGCGCTGCCATTGCTTCTGATTCTAACGAAATGCGCACATCGCGAGTTACCTTATGGCCAAGTTCAGATATCTTAACACCATTGACGTAAACGTGTCCTTTAGAGATGAGCTCGTCAGCTTCACGGCGGGAGCATAGGCCACGTTCCGACATTAATTTGGATAGGCGTAGAACTTCTGTTGACTCACTAGACACGATAAACCTCGGTTGTAGAGGCTGTGTTATATAGTAAGCTCGACAAAAATGGAATCCATTTCAAATAGCCGCAGGCGTTTGGCTCGATAGAGTACCGGTAATTCGATTTGATCCTTTAAGTACAGGGAAATATTTTCAGTCGTGGGGACTAAGGATTTGAAATAGGGTACGTCGAAGTTCAAATGACTGTGGTCGATCGTTTGGATGAGCGGTTGAAGGTGTTCAAGAATAGCTTTTTTAGCTTTGTTTGGGGCATGCTTTCCTATATCGACCTCGAGCTCAAGTTTATAGTTATGGCCGTGACCGTGAGGCGTATAACATTTTCCAAAGACCTCATTGTTTTTTTGGGTCGTCCACGCTTTATTTTCGTAAAAATGGGCGGCCGCGAATTCGAAAGTTAGTATTAATATCATTTGATGTTTATCCCGCCATCGACATCAAGAATGGATCCTGTGGTCCACGCGCTGGCTTCGGAGCCCAGAAAATAAACGGCTTCAGCGATATCGTTGGGCTTACCCATCCGTGCTAAGGGCTGCAAAGAGTGCATTAGATCAGCGCGTTTTTGTCTTGCTTCTACATCAAGCTTGGCCAAATTGTGAATAGGTGTTTCAACTATGCCTGGGGACACGCAATTGACACGAATATTAAAAGGCGCACCTTCAAGGGCTAATGTTTTAGTTAAGTTTTGAATAGCGGCTTTAGAGGCTGAGTAAGCGGCTGTCATCGGAGTAGGCTTATGAGCTAGGGTAGAGGAAATCATTACGATAGAGCCTCTTTTAGAGCGTTTAAAGTGGGAGATGGCCAAGGCGCTAAGCTGCGCCACTGAAAACACGTTTACTTGAAACATAAGACTCCAGTCGGATTGAGAAAACTCATCGCCGGCCCTAGAAAAATAGATTCCAGCATTATTCACAAGAACATCCAGTGTGCTGAAGTCAATTTGGTTCGGCAAATTTTCAATTTGCTTGGGGTCTGAAAGATCGCAGCTAATAATTTTAGAGTTAGGAAGTTGTTGATGAAGTTCGGTAAGTCTTTGTTGGTCGCGGGCAAGAAGATATATGAAGTAGCCGGCGAGATGAAACCTCTGGGCAGTCGCGTATCCGATACCGCTTGATGCGCCGGTGATAAGCGCCGTCCTGGGTGTTGATTTCATAAGACCTCCTCCACTGAGGCCTCGATAGTATCTTTAAAAAATTAGAAAGGGAACACTTCTTAAGCGGCTTTTTTCTTAGCTGCCATGAAATGTTGATATTTCTTGTCAAAGTCTAAAGCCTGTTTTCCTTCTTTAGTGATCAGGCCCGCTTTGAACCATTCAAAATGCTCAGCGCAAAAACTAGCGCGCGTATGTTTAGCTTTGCAGCCTTCAGCCTGGCAACGAGCATCAGCAAGAGATACGACATTGTTTGGTACTAGATTTGGTTTTTTGTCAGCCATTAGGAACCTCCTTAGGTCTTAATACGTTGATAGGGATCAGATCGGATCTATTACCTAAACCTTTAGTGGGCTAAATCGATTTAAGTACTGAAAAATCGTCGATAATTTCGACAGTAATGACAAGAATTGCATTTCTTTTAAATACAGTGGAGTTGAGATATAACTAGACCTTGTGAAATTTTCGTTAATCATTTTATTTTTTCTACTGAGTGTAACAATAGAGTCCCTAGCGGAACGTTGTTCGTATGTGAATTTATCAAACCATTTCGGCACGCCTTACGATCAGCAGGATATAGGTTGGTGTTATGCGTATTCCGGTTCAGATCTACTCACGTATAAATATCGAAATGTTCTTGGCGGCCAAGCGGTTTCGCCAATCCATATGGCTTTGCTGCAAAATCTGAGTGATGCCGAGCGCGTGAGTGCAGAAGCAGGTACCGTTCGCAATGCGATTCGGTTTGCTACGTACAGGTTTAACGAGACTGAAACGAGTTCGTTTTTTAAAGGACTCTGTTTGGCTACCGTGGATGCGGCCGTTATCGATATGAGGGCTAAGATTGGTGTGAAGAAACAATTTGCGCAGCTAGGTTTATTAAAAAGTGAGTATGATAAGGTTTTGCCGAACGGAACCAATGCCGGTTTTATTGATTACTACGCAAAAATCTACTTGGAAAATCCGTTGATTTCTAGACTCGATGTTAAGACATTGCAGAATTTAATGCAGAACTCTCGCTCTACAGAGATTGGCATAAAATATTTAGATATATTTTGTCCGTATGCCTCTCGATTTAAGGCTCCTGAAAACGAAGTGGCGATTTATCGTTATGTTGGAGGCGAATATGCGACGGTGCCGCCAAAGGGGCCGGTTGTGTATACCCAAATCAAAGACTCACACCAGATTTTGGAAATGGTGCACGAGCAGATAGACAAGAAAAATGTATCTAGTATTAGCTATTTCCCCGAGTTTTTGAGTGGCGCCTATCAAGGCCAGGGTGTTCTTCACGCCTCAACCATCGTGGGACGCGAGTTTTTAAGAAACTCTTGCCATATCATAGTCAGAAACAGCTGGGGTGGTTGCTTAGATAAACAGGGAAAGCAAAAGTACTCTAATGCCGTGACTAAATGTGAGAACGGCTATCTTTGGGTTCCTGAGAATAGATTGCTACCTCATTTGGATGGAATAACGTATTTAAAATAATAGCGGCTTAGTTCTCTGGTTGAGTGAGGGGTAGGCGAACACGACCCCAATTCACATCTTCATAGTAATAGTCCGCTGCATTTTGACGAGACCTATTTGCCATGACAATTACATCGACGAATTTGGTTTTAGTTTCTTCATCTTTTGCAAAATCTAAACTATTAAGCTTAACCTTAAATGTGAAGCGCCCTTTGTTGCTGGTAAAAGGAATCGTTTGAATAGTTTCGCCTTTTGAATTTTTGATTTCTACGCGAAATTGCCCATAGGTTGTTTTTTCTTTGTAGTGTTGTTTGGTTTCATCGGTAATGTCTTGGTTGAATTCTGTTTTTATGTTTTTTAATTTTGACCATTTGTTTTTTGCACACTCAACAAACTGCACTTCAAATTCGGCGTTGGTCACAGATCCCGATTTTTTGGAATCAATCATATTGAAGGTCATAGGTTGCAAGTAATTTGTGTTAGCAGGGCTCGATTCTGTACACTCGGCTCCGAATCCGCCAATTACCTTTACATTCGTCAACTCCTCTGACGCTCCAGTGGCTGGAAAGACAAGAGTCATGAGCGATACTAAGTGCATGATTTTAACTGAAAATAGTCGCAAGTTCCTAAAATGGAGGCTAAATCGTGGTGTCATATACGGTATTAGCGTACAAAAAAAGCGCCATCAAAGAAAGTGTTTAATATTGAGAAAAGTCGGCCATGTTGAGTTTGTTAAATTTGAGCTTATGAAATGGTTCACGTAGTAAAATTGAAAGTTCATATTTGCCAGTAGGTATAATCAGGGCGTTTGAAATCAAATATTCCAAAATTGAGTTACATAAGGCTTTTTGTTTATCGATTTTGTTTTCGTTTTTTAGTTTAGCAATGTTGATAATTAAAAATGAATCATTCAGTTTGTATAAATTTTCTGGATTGTCGGACTCAAACATTTTCACCGCAGAATAGCACAGAGGTGTTTCTAGCGGTATGCCTTTGCGGAACACGGTTGGGACTTCGTTTTTTAATGTGTTGATGAAGACCTTGTTCTCTATTTGTTTAAGCATGAGGTTGATGCCTAGATATTTTTTCCATTGGGACTTCAGCCATTCGCCAGTTCGTTGATGGTCTTCGCCACCTAAATGCGAATATGCAAAATCAATTGGAGTTTTAGGAGCCGAAGGGAGTTTGGTACGTTTCGGTTCTTTTGTTTCTATGCATATTGGCCTGTCTAATGCCCGAGTGCCAAGATCAAAGCATCCGGGGCGGCCGGTCGAGTTAAGCAAACTCTGAAGTTCTGAATAGTCGATAACTTCACTCATAGCCTGCCGAGTGTATTTATCTAATTTGTTCAAATTAAAGCCAAAGTAGTCAAAACGTAAAACCTCAATCCCTAAGAACGATTTGTCGCTACGCCAGTGAGGAATTTGCGCAGTAGGTACACGGCGAACAAGGTCAATTTGTTTTTTTGTGAACAAAGGAATTTGTATGGAATCATCTGAAATATAAATAAACGATAAATTTGGACGGCTCGATTTGTCATAGAAAAACGGGTTGCTTTCCATTTGTATTTCTAAACTTTTAGAGTCGTATTTTTTAATACGATAAGGGCCAGAGGAAATGAGTGGAACGGTCATATTGAAGTTCTGCTGTTTTACTGGAGCCGTCATGGGTAGAGCCAGCTTGTATTCAAATTCCGGATCTTTGGTTTCTAGTTCGAATTCAAGAGTATGATCGTTAATCGTTTTGACGGCTACATCAGAAAATGTTTTGACAGCTCCACTAGCATATTTGCGGGCGTTGCGAATACTGAACAGAGACTCTTTGCGGATGAAGTCCGATTTTGGATTTAGAATGAATTCGTAGGTTTGAAGGAAATCTTTTGCCGTAATAGAATCGCCGTTGCTCCACTTTAAATCTTTTTTAATTTGGCAGCGAAGTTTTAATGATGTTTTCCATTGGCAGTTAGAGGCTAGGTCTGGAATCAGCTCGTTCTTGTCGTTTATCCACAATAGGTTTCTAAACAAAGCGTGATGGATATACGCGCCAGAGGGCGATCGTAAATTTAATGGGTTAATTTCAGTGAGTTCATTCTGGTAGGGTATGCGTAATGTGTCGGCCCAAGACAATGTTGGCGTTAGTGTAAACGCCAACCATGAAAGCAGAAAAAGAATAAAACAATTTAGACGTTTAATTAAGACAACTCGATTTTAGCAATTGTGTTCAATTGCATATTACTTGTGCCCTCGTAAATCTGGCCGATTTTAGCATCACGCCAGAACTTTTCGACAGGGTATTCTTTTGTAAAGCCATTGCCGCCAAATAGATCAATCGCCATTGACGAGATTTTTTCAGCAGCGCGAGACGAATATAATTTGGCCATAGCTGCGGATTCAACAAAGTCTTCGCCTGCGTCTTTTAAGCGAGCCGCATTGTACACCATCAAGCGAGCTGCTTCTAGTGAAACGCGCATTTCGGCAAGCTGGAATTGAACACCTTGGAAGTCACTCAGTTTTTTGCCAAACTGTTCGCGTGTTTTGATGTAGTTTAATGTCGCTTCGTAGGCACCTTGTGCGATACCGACCATTTGTGCGCCGATACCAATACGGCCTTCATTCAATGTTTCGATGGCGATTTTATAGCCTTTACCTACTTCACCTAATACGTTGGCCATTGGCACTTCGCAGTTTTCGAATAAAAGTTCACACGTTGACGATGCGCGGATTCCTAATTTGTCTTCTTTTTTGCCGACTTTAAATCCTGGAAAGCCTTTTTCAACGATGAATGCGGTGATGCCTTTATAACCTTTGCTAAAATCTGTGTTAGCAAAGCAAATAAATACATTTGCGTGTGACGCATTTGTGATCCAAAGTTTAGTTCCATTCAAGATGAACTTGTCACCTTTTTGTTCTGCTTTAAGTTTTAGGGCAAATGCATCTGAACCGCTCGAGCTTTCAGACAGTGCGTAGGCGCCCACCCATTCTGTTGCCATTTTGCTTAGGTATTTTTCTTTTTGAGCTTCGGTGCCCCATTTAAGGAACGCGTTTGTCGTTAGCGTATTTTGCACGTCAACTAATACAGACACTGAGCCGTCGACGCGACCTAATTCTTCAACAGCCATGCAGGCCATGGTAAAGGTTGAGCCCGTACCGCCGTATTTTTCCGGAGTTTCAATGCCCATTAGGCCCATTTCGAAAAGTTTTTTGATCAGGGATTCTGGCATTTGAGATTCTTCGTCCATTTTATTGACTATCGGTTTTATTTCGCTTTCGGCAAAACTGCGAATGGCTTCTTTGAATGCTTTTTCGTCTTCAGATAGAGTCGTGATAGCTGGGCGTGCGTTCTCGGTCATGGAAATCTCCTTAAAAATTAATAGTAAAAAATCTACCGCAAAAAAATGGCAAGTCAACCATGACTCGCACGGCTGTGGAACGCTATAAAATCACGATTTCAAATAGACTTTCGGTGATGTTTTCACTAACTTTGGGTCTATGGACGTAATGCAATTTGTATCTAATATAATTTTGATTTTTTTCCCTTTTCTATTTGCTCTTTGCTTTCATGAATATGCGCATGGATGGGTTGCTAAATTAAAAGGCGATAACACTGCGGAAATGATGGGTCGTTTGACCTTGAATCCCCTTGTTCATATGGATGTGGTAGGTACGCTGGTTTTGCCTCTAATTTCAATTTTTTCTATTTCTAGTGGTGGTCCGTCATTTTTCTTTGGCTGGGCCAAGCCGGTTCCTGTGTCCGCGCGGAATTTGAAAAATGTAAGAAATGACATGTTTTGGATCGCTTTGGCTGGTCCTCTGTCGAATCTTTTGTTGGCGTTGATTGCCGCGTTTGTTTACGTCTTAGTTATTACGCACGTGGCGCCAGATACTCAGGATATGGTCAAAAAACTATTTGTATCTTTTTTGATCACAAATGCATCGCTGGCTGTATTTAATATGATTCCGCTTCACCCATTAGATGGTGGAAAAGTGCTAGCTCGATTTCTTCCAGCGAGTATTAATCATAAGCTAGAGCAAAATGAACATATCTCCGGATTTATCTTGTTGTTTATCTTTATTTCAGGATTGGGTGCGATCATTTCTTACCCGGTTCGCTGGATAGCTCAGGGTTTACTTCATCTTGCTGTCATGATCTTCGGCGTCTCATAGTATTCATATTAAAATCTAAATTAGGAAAAAATGTCAGAATCAGTTTCAAATAAAGTTGAAAAGGTTAATGTAGTGAGCGGCGTACGCGTAACAGGCGAGCTGCACATCGGTAATTACTGGGGGGCGATCCATAATTGGTTAGATCTTCAAGATAAATATCAGTGTTTTTTTGGCATTATGGATTGGCATGGTTTAACGACGGCCTACAAACGATCTGATGAGATCCTGCCTTTGATGCGTGAAATGTATGCAGAAATGTTAGCATGGGGAATTGATACTGAAAAGTCGACGTTGTTTATCCAGAGCCACGTTCCCGAACATCTAGAATTATTTATGATTTTCGCCAATCTAACGCCAATGGGGTGGCTTGAGCGCGTTCCTACGTGGAAAGATGCGGAAGAGGAAGCGAAAGCTTCAGATACTCATAATTTGGGTCGTTTTGCGTATCCAGTTCTGCAAGCGGCGGATATTGCTCTTTATAATGGGGCTTTGGTTCCTGTCGGGCATGATCAGATCGCGCATTTAGAATTAAGCCGTGAGATCGTGCGGCGGTTTAATCACATTTATAAAGGTAAGCTGCGTGAGTGCAAGCCATTGCTCACGGAAACGCCGACATTGCCAGGATTAGACGGACGTAAGATGTCTAAGAGTTACAACAACACGATATTGCTAACGGAAAAAGATGAGAAATCATTAAAAAAGAAAATAAATATGATGATAACGGATCCAAAGCGGGTGCGACGCGAAGATCCGGGTAATCCTGAGGTGTGTTCTGTGTACACCTTCCATAAGCTGTATTCGAAAACAGACGAGCTTGAGTGGGTGAAAACAGGCTGCACAACGGCAGGTATTGGGTGCGGTGATTGTAAAGGACGATTAGCGCTTAATATGAATGCAAAGATGGAGTTTCCGCGAGCTAAAAAAGCGGAATTAATGAGCAAACCTGATGATTTAAATCGACAAATTAAACAAAATTGTGAAAAGGCGCGACATTATGCGCAGAAAACGCTTGAAACAGTAAGACACCACATGAAATGGTTGTAGCATGAGTGTTGTTGTACAGCTTTCCAAATTCGAAGGTCCTTTAGCTTTATTATTGTATCTTATCCGCAAGGACGAGATGGATATTTTTGACATTAAAATTAATGAAATCACGACTCAGTATCTGGATTACATAAAATTAATGAAAGAATTAGATTTAGAAGTGGCGGGTGAATTTGTGGCTATGGCCGCAACGCTGATTCAAATTAAGTCTAAAATGCTTCTTCCTCAATATGATGAGAAGGGTGAAGTCATTGAAACCGAAGATCCACGTAAAGAACTTGTTCAAAAACTTCTTGAGTACCAAAAATACCAAGAGGCCGCTCGGTTGCTTTACGAACGTCCGCTAGTGGGACGTGATATGTGGACTCGCGGCGTTCGTTTAAATTTGGACGAACCGACAGAGGAAATCGAAGTTGAAGAAAATGGTTTGTTTCAAATGATTTCTTTGTACCGGCAAATTATGCGGTCGGCGAAAAAACGTATTCATCAGGTAACCGCTAAAGCACAAAGTATCGCTAGTCGTATTTTAGAAATCAAAGATCTATTAACTGTAGGCAGTCGGAAAACGTTAAATGAGCTGATTGGTGAAACTGAAAATCGCATGCGCCAAGTCCTAATCACATTTTTAAGTGTGCTTGAATTGGCTAAACTAGGCTTTGTAGGTTTATATCAAACAGAAACATACGGCGATTTGTGGATCGATCTCAAAAAACCAATTGAAAAAGATGTTGTGTCTGCTGTTGAAGAGTATGGATCAATTGATAACCGTGCGGACAGTTTGTTTGAAAAAGCAGAAGCTGATGCGGCAGCTGAAATTGCGTCCGGCGGTGATGGTGACGAATTTGTTCTTGTAGATGCAGAAGACCGTATAGAAGACGAAGAGTCGATGCAGTTATCACTTGAAGACATGGCCACAGATGATGAAATTCTGCAAGCTGAGCGCGAGTTAGCTGGAGAATCTATTGAGTCCGTAAGTACGGATACGATAGTAGACGTGGCACCGGAGGCAACATTGGTCGCAGACGAGAGTTCGGCTGCAGCGGATGGCGCTTTAGCTGTTGAAGATACGGTTTTAGCATCGGTTGAAGCTGATGAAGAAGAACTTGTGTCTGAAGTAATTGAACAGATTGCTGAAGAGTCCATTTTGTTATCGGCGGATGAAATGGCGTCTATCGAATTGGAGACAGGCGACGACATCTTGCAAACCGAAGCTGAGATCGCGTTAGCTGACGATACGGCAGAACCTTTTGAAATTAAGGAAAACGTATGGGCAACGGTGGATGCTGGCGCCGAGTTTACGACTGATGAGGAAGTTGCTACGGATGAAGAGATTCTACAGGCCGAGGCCGAGCTGGCTTCAAATGAAGTTGAGTCAGACGGCGAACCCGAAGCGCAAATTTAAATTTTTGAGATTATTTAAGGAAATATAATGGCTAAGAAAAAGAAATCAAAAAATGTAGACGATGTTGAAGTAAAAGTGGACGCGCCGGTAGATGTGGTTGAAACGCTCACAGTTGAAGAAGTCACTGAGTTTCAACCAGACGCAGCTCATACGGTCGCTGAAGTCTATACAGAACAGTCAGCATTTAAATCGGAAGAATCAGATGAGGCGCAAGCGCTATTTCAAGACGAAGCCGCCCCTATTCTTGACGAAAGTGAATTTGAAATCTTAGATGCTGAAAATATGAAGTTAGAGGACGACGACTCATCTGAAGACGATAGTGTCATGTCAGCAAATGCATCTGTTGAAGGTGAGAATCTTGATGATTCGGAACTTGGTGATTTTGATTCGGCAGAAATTGAAGAATTAGAATTTGTTGAAGACGAACAACTAGAATCTATTGTTGAGTCCGTTTTATTCGCAACGGATAAGCCAGTTACATTGAATGCGTTGAAGATAATTTTCAAAGGCACTAATGTAAAAACAGATAAGATCCGTCGTACGATTGAAAAATTATCAGTGGCGTATGCGAGTGGTAACCGTGGTGTTTATATCGAAGAAGTTCAGGGTGGCTACCAATTACGAACCAAACTTGATAACATGAATTTCTTGCGTCGCACGCTAAAAGTAAAACCGTTTAAGTTGTCGGGTCCTGCCCTAGAAGTTTTAGCGATAGTTGCCTATAAGCAACCTTTGATTAAACATGAAATTGATGAAATTCGTGGGGTAGAATCGGGTCACTTATTACGAGCCTTAATGGAAAAGGGTATTGTGGCCTTTGCTGGCAAGAGTGATCTTCCTGGTAAGCCAATGCAATATATTACAACGAAAAAATTCTTAGAAATCTTTGGCTTGCGTAACCTAAAAGAACTTCCAACGTTAAGTCAAATCGACGAGTTATTACCTGAAGGTATTAACGAAGACGATGAGGCAAAGAATTCTAAGCTAAGTTCAATCTCTGATACGATGTCTCAACAAGTAACTGATGGTGCATACTCAGACGGAGAAGAAGACTTGATGAAAATCACAGAACAGCTCGATGAAATCACAACTTCATCTGATTTCTTTGAACAAGAAAAGCAGCGCCAAAAAGAAAAGAAAGAGTTTGAAAAAGCTCAGAACATTCGTGAAGCACTGGAAGTTAATGAGCACGTATCCACTCGCGATCTGAACTGGTTGAAACGATACGATGAAGCCTTGGCAGCTGGTAAGAAGTCAATTGATGAAAAACCAGCTGTGGCAGCTGCTGCACAGACGACTGCGGAAGATTTGGCTCTAGACGCTGAATCTGAAGTGGAAACTGAGCTATCGGCTGATGAGGTGGAATCGGATGCTTTAGAGATTTCGGAAGATGAAGTCACTGTAGACTTCGAAGAGGCGGAGGAGGAGTTGCCTTTGATCGCTACGGATGAGGAATTGGAAGGCGTTTAAAAAACGTCTGATTGTCATTCACTGTCTCAATTTTGGCCACTTTTTATCGGTGGCCATATCGTTAGAATCCTTTTAATTTTAGCCCGGAACCCGTTTTATGGAATGCCGAGTGCATAGTTAGCACTCATGGTATTTTTTCAAAAATTGTCGTTTAAAATTCAAATCATGTTGGTGTTGGTCTTAGCTGTGGCTGCGCAGTTGGTATTTATTCCTCATGCCCAGGCCCTTCAGGTCACGGTTCCCGAAATCGAGGCTAAGGTTTCTGATGAATTTCTATTAGAATCGATAGCTAAGTTGGATGATTTTATCGAAGACATTCGGGCTAAAGAAAAAATCCGAGGTGTTGAGAACGTTGGATTTGCTGTAGCAAGTATATTGCAACTTGGAACTGTGACCGGGATTTTAATAGACCAGTTCTATTTTAAGAAAAAGATAGTGAGCGGTGTAGTCGATGAGGTTAAAAAAGTTTCGACGGCTGGACAGGCTGGTAAGTTTCCTTTGGAGTTTGGTGGATTCGTTAAGAAATGGATGGTTGGTTCTAGTGCTGTAACTATTGCGACGACTAAGAAGCCTAAAGAATTGATTGTTCATGTCGAAGATTTAGCACTTTTCCGTGAGATCTTAACTACGGTTAGAAATAAACAAGCAGGAATTTTATATCGAGTTTGGCGAGACGCGAGCAAACAGAGCGTAATTTATCGTGCGAAGCTCGTGAATATGGAAACGTTGATACGTGAACATCGTCCAAGTTACAAAGAAGTTTACGAACCGTGTTCACATGACCCCGTTGCCTACAAACATCATATGATAATGGACATGTATCGTAGCAGCTTGGGTGACTATTTTTCGATGCTATTGATGACTCCAAATGCTGTTACAAAACAAGTGAACGCAGGGTTTATTTCTCCTACGCTTAGACACTATATAAATCAGGAAGTTTTGCCTATTGCTCTGAATAAATGCTTTAAAATTTCTTCGTCGGGTTCTGCCGAGACAGTTTCTGAGTTTAGGCAATTTGTTCTTAGTATCCCGTTTATCGGAGCCGGTGTGACGATGGCCACGGATCTTAAAGATAACGAACATCATCGATTTATCGCTCAACTTTTCGCGGTAGATACGGCGGCGAAGTTTGTAACGTTTGCAGCTGTCTTTGCTGTCTTTAGAATTAAGGAATTATTTCGAGCTTCAACGGCTTCGGTGGGAACAGGTAGTGCGGGCCTAATGGGTAAATTTAAAAATACATGGATGGGTGATATAATGAAGTACGTTCACACCGTGTTTACGAAGGTTTCCCCGACATTGATCGCACGTGTGATCGTAACGACCCAAGTGGTAGTGAGTTCGTACTCTTTGTACATGATTAAAAAAGAATACGATCTTGCAAAAGATGAGGGCGTGGCTCGTCGTTCACCCGAAGAGTTCAAAAAGATGGCAAAAAAATATTTCCAAGATCGTGCGATTGAGCAAATTGCCGATTTGAAAAAACTGTTATCTTCAAAAGATATCGATGCTAAAGATCGTGCGGTTCTTGAGAAAGAAATTCGTAACTGGCAAATGCTAGAGGTTGAATTCGCATCTTAAGACACTCAGGACCATGGAATAGTTAAAGTGCTTCAATTTGAGAAAGTGGTCTGGCTTTGACCGTTATTAATTCCGTTAGATTCGTTATCGGGAAATAAATTAATTAGCTATTACATTTTATAATGTTTTTAAGTAAACTGGAGTCAGAGGGGCCAGTGAAGTTTCAAATTATTGTAATTATAGCAATTTCTAGTCTCATTGTTTCGTGCAGCAACACACAATCCGGTTCGCCATTTGGTGATTTTAAATCTACAAATTGTACGGGTGAAAACTGTGCTGGAAGTACGCCAGCGGCAGAGCCATCAATTGAGCGTGATGATAATTCTGATGTTATTTTAGGTAAGTACGATAACACCCTGGAAGTGGGGGGCAAGTGTCGGCTGAAAGATATTCCGGATAGTGAGATTTCAATTGTCGTAACTGCCGAAGGTGGTGCGCAGCGTACGTTATCAGACGGCTATGTACCGATTATTGGAGTTACGGCCTCTTCTAACCGTGTCGCTAAATGCGAAAAAGGCAGATGGGCTATCGCAATTAGCGCCTGCAATAATCTGATGGGAGCCGCGGGAGCGCACCAGATAGATTTCACATTGCGAGGAAAAGATAGTAACGGGAACTCTGTGGCTATTTCTGACGGAAAAATTTCGATGAATTTAATTCGCTCAGAAGCTTGTGATGCTAGTGTTCAGTAGATAACTGACCGCTCCACATGGGTTCATCAAATATTTTATTAGCATTCTTAAAGTTTTTTAAGTTTAAATTTCGTATCGACTCTGGCGCGATAAAATGAGCTACCGAATATTGAATTTTCGGATCTAAAAACGTCTGTCCTAAATGATTTTCCGCCAGCAAAGCCTGTAGGTCCTTAGATAGAAGAATAAGTCTCATAAGGTCCATAGAAAGCTTACGGTCAGGGGTGTTATTAGGAATACTCAGTGAGTAGGTTATTAAAAAACTTGAATTTGTATCTATATCGTACGGTCTATTTTTTAGAGTTGCTAGTTGTAATGTTGTTTCAGCTAGTTCGGAATTACTGACCTCTTGTGTCCATTTCTTTTCAAGTTCAAAATTTTTTGGGAATTGAAAAAAGTGATTACGTTTTTTTTGATTCAGCAAAAAAACGTAATCTATATAGGATGCCTTTATGTTTTTAGGTGTTGGTGTGGCACTCTTTTTAGAGAACACGTTTACAAACCAAGAAATTGGGAGGGAGTATATTTGATTTTCAAATTTCGATGGTTGAAAGTCGGAATGTACGTGCTTCGCAATCAAAGGAGCTAACGGCTCGATATTTTTAATACGATTATCATTGAAAAGGGGTTCGATGAAGGCTTCTGGACTTAAAATTAAGTATAAATTCTTATTTACGATAATTTCGGTACGGAAATCTTTGTAGGATTTTCTAATTACGAGGTTAACTTGAGTGTGGGTTTCTTTTTCAAGATACTTAATAAAAGACGGACGCAAGACATCAGCTTCATGAACTAATATATCGATTTTTCTTATGTCTTGATAATAGAAGTTAATTTGCTTTTCCGGTGAGCTGCCATGGAAAAAACCAATAAAAAACGTGATAACTAAAAAAGACAGCCAAAGTAAATATTCATATACTTTGGCTGAGTTAATTTTTGAAAATAGACCCAATCTTAGAAAGTCTCGTCGAATGATACCTGACCAGATACGCCAATTTGGTACGCCGATACTCGACGCTCAAAGAAGTTAGCTAGTTCTTGCATGTCTTGAAGTTCCATGAAAGGGAACGGGTTCTTTGTGTTGAAGCGTGGCGGGATATGTAGCGCTTCTAAACGTTGATCCGCTACGAATTCTAAATACTGACGCATGTCTTTCAGAGAAAGTCCTGCGATACCATGACTTAAAATATCTTCAGCAAATGTCATTTCACATTCGATGGCTTCTTCGATCATTTGAACAACCATTTCGTTCATTTGGTCGTTGAACAAGCTTGGGTCTTCTTTGCGGGCGGTTAAGATAACTTCGTTTGCAAATTGGATATGCATGCTTTCATCGCGGAAAACCCAGTTGGTTCCAGATGCTAGGCCAGCTAATAAACCTTTAGAACGTAAGAAGTATACGTACGCAAACGCTGCAAAGAAGAATAAGCCTTCAATACATGAAGAGAAGCAGGCTAAGTTCATCAAGAATTTGCGCTGATCCTCTTTTGTTGAGATTTTGTCTAGTTTTTGGATCGAGTCCATCCATTTAAAGCAGAATTCTGCTTTCTTTTTAATAGATGGAATATTGTGAACCGCTGCAAATGCCATTTCACGTTCTTTGTGGTCTGGAATATAATTATCCAAAAGAGTTAAGTAAAACTGTACATGTAGTGATTCTTCATACAGCTGACGACTCAAGTATAAGCGCGCTTCCGGAGAGTTTACATGCTTGTATAGATTCAACACCAAATTGTTGCCGACGATAGAGTCGCCAGTCGCAAAAAAGGCTACGAGTCGGTGAATCAAGTGTTTTTCGCTAGCTGTTAGTTTTGAATGCAAATCAACTAAGTCTGTTGAAAAATCGACTTCATCAACAGTCCAAGTGTTTTTGATTGCATTTTTGTACATTTCAAAGAAGACCGGATATTTCATCGGTCTTAGTGTTAAGTCAAATCCTGGATCCAATATCATAATAAACTCCTTTTTATTGGCACGCTTCGCACGCTTCTGGGTTTTCTAAACTACATGTAATCATTTCTTCGTCAGTGTATGTCTTTTTGGGAGCTTCTACTGACGCTGCTTCAGCGGCCAACATGGCATTTGCGGCTTGAGAGCCAGCGTCTGTTGTTACGCTAGATTTTCTAACTGTTGTTTTTGCAATTGATGTCGCCGGACGTGAGCGTAAGTAATACGTCGTCTTAACTCCACGTTTCCATGCGTACATGTACATGCTTGAAAGTTTACCGATCGTTGGACTTTCGCTAAATAAGTTCAAGCTTTGAGATTGGTCGATGTATGGCCCGCGGTCCGCCGCTAAGTCAATCAACGCTTTCATCGGTAATTCCCAAACGGTGCGGTAGATTTTCTTTAATGATTCTGGAATTTCAGCGATGTTCGCAATTGAACCTTCGTGCATTTTGATCTCATTACGTAAATCATCATTCCACAGGCCTAAGTTTTTAAGCTCAGTAACTAGGTATTTGTTAATTTGTAAGAATTCACCAGATAAAGTTTCACGTTTGAATAAGTTAGAAACCTGCGGCTCAGTCGCTTCATAGCAACCTACGATTGATGCGATAGTCGCTGTTGGCGCGATCGCGATCAATAGTGAGTTTCTTAAGCCCGTCTTTTTAATGCGCTCTTTTAATTCAGCCCATTTTTGAGTCATGGATGGTTTAACACCCCAAAGGTCGAATTGCAGATCACCTTTAGCGGCGCGAGTTTCTTGATAATTTTCGTGTGGACCATTTTTCTCTGCTAAGTCAGCACTCACAACAAGAGCATTGTAGTAAATTACTTCCTGAATACGAGTTGATAATTCACGAGCTTCATCGGAATCAAATGGCATTTGCAATTGGAAGAATACGTCTTGTAGACCCATTAAACCCAATCCAACAGGTCTCCATTTATTATTAGAGAAACCGGCTGTTTCGATAGGGTAGAAATTGATATCTACAACGCGATCTAGGTACTTAACCGCTGCGCGTACTGTGCGAGCCAATTTGTCGAAATCAAATTCGCCATTTACAACGTGTCGGCCAAGATTCACAGATCCTAAGTTACAAACAGCTGTTTCTTTGTTTGAAGTCACTTCAAGGATTTCAGTGCAAAGGTTCGACAAGTGAATCACGTTTTGTGGTTCGCCCGTTTGGTTGGACTTCATGTTCGAAGCATCTTTCCAAGTCATCCAGCCGTTGCCCGTTTGAGCCAATGTTTTCATCATACGAGAGTATAAATCACGGGCTTTTACTTGTTTAACAAACATCTTCTTTTCTTCAGCTTCAGTGTAGGCTTTTTCAAAATCAGCACCGAAAAGATCTACTAAGTGAGGAACTTTGTTTGGGTCAAACAACGACCACATAGCGTCCGCTTCTAAACGTTTCATGAATAAATCTGGAACCCAGTTCGCAAGATTTAAATTGTGAGCGCGTTTAGCTTCGTCGCCTGTGTTGTCGCGAAGTTCAAGGAACTCTTCGATGTCGGCGTGCCATGTCTCTAGATAGATACACGCGGCGCCTTTACGTTTACCACCTTGGTTAACAGCGGCTACTGAGCTGTCCAAAGTCTTTAACCAAGGAATGATACCATTTGAGTGGCCATTTGTTCCTTTGATAAGGCTTCCGCGAGATCTTACGCGGTGGTAAGCCACGCCGATACCGCCCGCAAATTTAGAAAGAAGGGCGATATCTGTGTACTTTTGGTAGATCGATTTTAAATCATCATCCGGAGAGTCCAATAAGTAACAAGAGCTCATTTGCGGACGTAGAGTCCCGCTATTGAAAAGGGTAGGGGTCGATGCCATGTACTCTAGGGACGAGATTAAACGATAAAATTCAATAGCCTCATCAATAGTTGTCGCAAGTCCGCAGGCTACGCGCATAAAGAAGTATTGCGGAGTTTCGAATACCTGACGAGTTTGAGGGTTTTTTAGTAAGTAACGATCATAAACAGTTCTTAAACCGAAATATTCAAATCGATCTGTTCTGAAGGGCTCGATGGCTGCTGATAGAGACGTTTTGTGAGTCATTACGAATTTGTAAAGAGTCTCGTTTAATAAGCCATTTTGGAAACCGAATGAAATAGAGTCGGCGAATGTCTTAATTTTTTGAGAGCGAACTTCCTCGTCTACATATGTAGACAAAAGACGAGCGGCTAGGCGAGAGTACTCAGGTTCTTCACCGATTAACAATGAAGCGGTGGAGATACATAAGTTATCTAGTTCTTTTGTGGCAGCGCCATCGTATAGGCCGCTGATGGCCTTAGTCGCTACACGTAGTGGATCTACTTGTGATAATCCTTGGCATAGACGGCTTACGCGTTCTACGATTTTCGTTACGTCCACAGGCTCTAGACTGCCGTCACGTTTTTTAACTCTCATAATATGTGGAGCTACATCGTAAGATGATGCATTTGCATCATCTGTTAAGTTGAAAGATAAGTTTGTGTTTGGTTGGTTCTCGTTCAGAAGCATATTTCCCCTCGTTTTCAGTCCTTTGAGCAAAGCATCCCCTAAGACGAAATCAGTTTCGCCTTTTGAAGAAAGGTTTGTAGTATTTTACTTTCTTACATCTAAAGTCTAGTTTGAACTTTTGATGTCATTTTTTTATTGAAATTCACCTTTCGGCGTAAACTACCGGTAGTAATTAACAGTTTGCGTCCTATCTATGATCACTATATCTAGTGAGCTTGCTGGATTCAAACACTACCAGTTGCGTTCAATTCAATCCTCGGAGTTGTGCTGGTTTTCGTCAAGCGTATTTAATTTTTTTTGCGAAAAATACTTTAATGCTGACGATCAATTAAGCACTTAGCTGATTTTATTTTGACAAAAGTCGCGTTAAAGCCGCGTTAGAGGCTGATTTGCTCGATCTTAAAGCAAATTTAAGCTGGACTCAGGGCTAGGTTTTGGCAGGCCTTGAGCTGCGAGTTCTTGGACTTTTAGAATTTCAGATTCTGTTTTTGGTTGGTAAAATCGACTCTGATGGGATGATTCCCTTCGTAAATGATCGATAATTGCCTGATGTGTTCCCATTTTATTATTTGTCCAAGCCGGTGCGATCAATTCATCAAATCGTGAAGAAAAAGCGCTAAGTCTATGAATAGCGATATCAGGGCGTAAATTCTCTAGGAAAATCTGCACACGGTGAGCGTAGAGTTCTAGTGAAATTGGTGAAAATTCGCCTTTGTTATAGATCACTTCAAGGGCTGTGTTCTTTAGAATGTGAAGGTTATGTAGTTTTACATTTGTAATAGGCAAATCGTTGCAGATTAGTGCTGACTCCTTGATGCGTTCATCGGTTTCGTAGGGGCTGCCGAAGATCAAATGAATGCCTAAATCAACTGAAGTGAGTTCCTTGATTCGCTTGATGGCATGTAAAGATTCCGAAGCTTTGTGTCCACGGCGGAAGAACTCTAAATCATCTTCGTAAAAGCTTTGTATACCGAGCTCAACCGATACGTACTTTTGTTCATGATAATGCTGCCATAGTTTAAACAAAGACATCGACAAGCAATCTGGGCGTGTGCCGATTACGAAGCCAGCGATGTCGTCGCCACAAGATAAGGCGTCTTTAAAATTCTTTTCTAAGTCATTAATTTTAGCAAACGAGTTCGTATAGGCTTGAAAATAGACTAGAAATTTTTCGGCTTTAAATTTATTGCGGATGTGGTCGCGGTATTTATGAATTTGTTCTACTAAAGGCAAATCAAAGGCTTCACTACGGGCAGCTGACCCCCAGACATCGCAGAACGAGCAAGTTTGCATGCCTTTTAGACCTAAACGATTTGGGCAGTCGTCAACTACTGCCACCGGGATTTTGTATACCTTGGCTCCAAATACGCTTTTATATCTATCTGAAATAGAGTAATAGGGTAAGCCGTTCCAGCCTTTTTCCATGTGGCTTTGTAACCTTTTGAAAGTTATGTGGTCAAGATCAAGTCAAAGAATTGGAAATCTTATATAAATGGGTTTTAACGAAATGAACTATAGAGAAATCAACCTTTTAACGGCTCATAATTATGAAGTAGAACTTACGGGCGATCGGTCACCGACCCTGCGTATTTTGCAAATGGAAAGTATGCATAATCGACGCGGAGCTGCTGCCGAAGCCGTGTATTTATATTATGAAGCTATGGCTCGTTACAAGTCGTTGGTGAATCAAGAAGAGCGTTCCGAACCTTTGGATGTTTTATCTTTTGGTTTTGGCCTTGGTTATAATGAGATACTAACCGTGATATTCTTTTTAAAAAACAATTGGGATTTGAATCAGCTCCGTCTTTTTTCTCAAGAAAAAGATTTATTTTTGTACGACATATTCAATGATTGGCTCGTCTCGGGAGCTGATACAGGTAGTATATTTGACGAGGTCGTGTTGGGGATTGAGCGTGCTATGCTGGCCATGGGTGAGGGCGTGAGTAAGGTTGCTTTAAAAGAAAACATGAAATGGATGTTGAATAGTAAACGATGGGTTCAGGGCGGCTCAGTTAGTTCGATCTCTGATTTCGCGTCTATTTATGATGTTGTGTTTTATGATGCATTTTCTTCTAAGGTCGACGACTCCTTGTGGACTGAAGAGTTTTTAGGTGGTTTGTTTAGCCAGAGATTGAAACAAAATTTCGTTTTTTCCACCTACGCATGTACTGGGGCGCTGAAGCGAATCGCGGCGGCGAATAGCGCTCAGTTTGTAAAAAGAGAAGGATATAGTGGCAAGCGTAATGCTTCACTCGTGTATAGAGATCGCTAGTAAGCTTCGGCTTCTTTAAATTTGGTGACATAGTCTAAAACCAAAGCCTTAGTTTCGGGGGTTAGTTGGGTGAACCTGATTCCTAAATCACCACCGGTGCCGGCATAGACGACATCACCTAAGATCATAATTGTTTGATTTAAATTCGGACTAATAATTTGTCCACGAATTGAATGTCCAATTTTCAAACCAAGTGCTTCGGTAAACCCGCATCCACCTTCCGATAGGGTCAGTAGTTTACAGCGGAAGTCTTCGTTTGTCGCTAAATTGTGACCTTCGAAAAAACCAAAAATAGGAACGCGAAGCTGTGTCCGTCGAGTTATCCCCAGCTTTTCTGTTACATCGGAGGATGTGAATAGAATCTGCCATTTTGGATCGGCATCGGATTTTACATAAATATTGTCATAGGAAGAAAGTCCGCGAAGTTCGGAAATGAGTTCGTCAATTTTTAGTATTTTAGATTCTTTATCATCTTTGCGATATTGCCAAAGTGTAATCCTATTTTCTTTTGCTGCCGCTTCATCTTGGGATAGTTTCCACTCGAAGTGGGATACCCACTCGGTCATACCTTTTCCCCAAACTAAACACTCTTTGTGTTTTTGGTGCCATTTTTCAACGTCTTCGATAGATAGTGGGCCGTGAATTTTAGTGCCAATTTGAACAAACCATCTTTTCATATAAGAAATTATAAACGACGACACCTAGTTTTCTATAATTTTTTCTAGCTCTTTATTATCCTGGACTTCTGATGAGTCGCTAACGCCATCTAGGCTATTTTTGGCTCTGTTCAAGCGATCCAGAAGGAAGGCGTTGTCTGTAGTTTGCATTAAATCATGTAAAGCCTGACGAGAAATGTTTTTCTCAAAACCCATCTCTATACCTTCAACAGCTTGAGCGCGTAGAATGTGTTCAAAATCACGTTCGCGTTCGTGAATGTTCTCTGGGATGGGGGTTTCTATAATTTCTTTAAGAACGTGTGAAGCATGACCATTGTGGGCAAGGAGATAAACTGATTTAAATCGCTGGTCTTGGCTAATCTGAGGGTTGACAGCGTCGTGTGCCAGTTGTCGAATTTCACTTTCAGAAAGCTTTTCGGCCTGGGTCTTTATGGCTTTGAGTTCTTCTGCCGGCGGATGTAGGATTTCAGGAGTGTTTGGTTTCAGGGGCTCTGGAGATTTTATTTCTTGGTTGTGTGTTGGATTAAGAGCCAAAGACGTGGGCTGAGTTAAGGCTGCGGGTCTGTTTTTTAGGTAAAAGTACACCCAAATGTCGGTGAAGAATACAAGTAAAGTAATAAGTACGTACCAAAATGTTTTTTTCTTAAATAATTCCATAGTTATTCTAATATATTAAAAGCGTTGTATAACGGAACAGATGAGATCTGTTCCGCCATTGTGTTTTTAGGCAATGCTAATTCAGTCCATTGATTCCCGTTTAAATAAAATATCTTTTTATCAATTCTAAGTGAGTAAATTTTCCCATTCGCCTTAACTATTGATTGGGCATTTAGGTCCCAATTTAAAGAGGTCTTCACAAATGAGTTTTTTTCCGTGTCAAAAGCGAAAACACCGGCGTTAGAGTCCACTAAAAAATACCCTTGTTTGCCATCAGCAAGATAGGGGCTGGTTAAGAGTGGCTTAAAACCCAAGGCTTGAGCCGGATTCCATTTTCCTAATTTAAAGTTATAGGATGCGAATTGTTGGCTTGGTGTGATTAAAACTATATTTCGCTTAGCCCCAATATCGAATTCTTCAAAGTCAGCAAGATGGGTATTTAGATTAATCAGGGTTTTATAGTAAGAAAACGAATCTAAAATAGCTTCAAAGGGATCGACGTTTTCATATAGTTCGATGGCATAGGCTTGATTGCCAGTGAAAAGACTCGCACCAAACGATGTGCGTTTGAGTCGACCAGTTACCGAACGTTGATTATAGGTAATTGCAGGACGTTGAATCCAACGCGTTTGATCGAGCAACCAAAAAGAACCGCTGGTGGTTTGGATGAGCAGGCCATCACGTTTTATCAATGGCGATTTGTTGAATACAAAGTTGGCACGGGCCATAGCGCTTAAGCGCGCCATCGCTTTATACATAGGGTGGAAGTTTTGGCCCTGAACACTTACGCGTGCATAGTATTCCATTTCGACAGCGTGGGCGCCCCCGGAACTAAAATCTGGATCGCAACCGTTAACTGGCAACTCGGCATAGGGGCCGTTAAGGCATAAAGTGTGAGGGTAGTAAGCCGTATGACGAGCTTCATGTAATAATGTGCCGACTCGGCCAAGAACAGAAAGGCGGCCATAATAATCTTGAATCGAAACATGGCCTCGGACATTGACAGCAATAGCCTGTGGGTCATTGTGTTCACGTTGAATCCGTAGGATTTGCGTTTTTGTCCAATTGTAGTACTGACTGCTAGGGATAAAACCACGAATAAATCCAGATTGACCAGAGTTCGAAAAACGACCGTGTTCAATGATGCTTAAGTCGTTCAGGAGTTTTTTGAAGTCGTGGTTCGGATTACATAGCTCGACGCCACCAAACGAGGCGGTTTTGATTTTAAAATCTTGAATGTACGTCTTCGCTTGGTCAGATTTGAAGCATGAAAATTGACTATCGAGAAATGGAAGTGTCTGTCCAACGGCAGTGGTGATTCCAAAAAGTAATAAAATAAAAACAAACTGCATAGACCCCTCTATGTGCAAAAAATACGCTATTATGAATTCGAGTGGTTTCAAGTTATGTGGTGTGCGTTATGGATAAAACTTTGAAAACTTAGGAATAGTGTTAAGATCAAGTCAAAGAACAGAAGTGGGAATATATTGTCAGACGTAAAATCAGCTGGGTCTAAATCATCATCTCTTTTTTTTCTAGCGCTAGGTGCTTTGGGCGTTGTTTTCGGCGATATCGGAACATCTCCTCTATATGCGCTACGTGAATGTTTCAGTGCAGAACATGGTCTTCCTTTAAATTATGACAATGTAATGGGTGTATTGTCTTTGATTTTTTGGACACTTATGCTGATCATTAACTTTAAATACGTAATGCTGATTTTGCGTGCGGACAATAAGGGTGAAGGTGGAATTTTATCTTTAATGGCCTTAGCAATTCGACCGTTGTCGGATGCGACGAACGCAAAACGAAAGGCTTTTTTTGTAATCCTTGGTATTTTTGGAGCGGCGTTATTATATGGTGACGGAGTTATCACTCCGGCCATTTCTGTATTGTCGGCGGTTGAGGGTCTTGAATATATCACCAAAAGTTTTAAGCCATTTGTTATTCCGGTAACAATATTTATCTTAACTATGTTGTTTATGGTTCAGCGTTTCGGTACGGGACGAATTGGGGTCGTGTTTGGTCCAATTATTTTTGTTTGGTTCTTAGCTTTGGGTATTTTAGGTGTATATGGCATTAGTTTAAATCCCGAAGTTTTATGGGCGATGAGTCCGACCTACGCTATTGACTTTATTGTTCGCAACGGGACAGAGGCGTTTGTTGTTATGGGATCTGTAGTTCTCGTAGTCACGGGCGGTGAAGCGCTCTATGCGGACATGGGGCATTTCGGTCGTAGTCCCATTCGATACTCGTGGTTTTTGGTTGGATTTCCCGGTTTGATTTTGAATTACTTTGGCCAAGGAGGCTTGTTGTTGAGTGATCCAAGCGCTATCTCGAACCCATTTTATCTTTTAGTTCCTAAATGGGGTTTGGCGCCGATGGTCCTGCTATCAATGATGTCGACTGTAATTGCTTCTCAAGCTTTAATCACAGGTGTGTTTTCGATCACTCGGCAGGCCATTCAGTTGGGATTCTGGCCTCGCGTGACGATCATTCACACATCATCTTCGGAAATGGGTCAGATCTATATTCCGTCCATGAATTGGGCTTTGTTTTTAGGTGTAATATGGTTGGTAATTACATTTAAAAGTTCGAGTCAGTTGGCAGCTGCCTACGGTATAGCTGTAACGGGAACTATGGTAATTACGGCTATTCTAGCTTTTGAAGTGGCGAGGCAGCGTTGGGGTTGGGGTTTTGCTAAGTGTGCTGCTGTGTTTGGGGTGTTCTTGTTTATTGACCTTGTTTTCTTTAGTGCGAATGCGATTAAAATTTCTCACGGGGGCTGGGTTTCGATCGTGATGGGAGCTGTCATTTATATATTGATGACAACATGGCAGAAAGGGCGTCGTATTTTATATCGAAAACTTAAAGAACGGAGCGTATCGGTGGAAGATTTTTGCCAGAAACTGCTTCATAATCCGCCGATACGAATTTCTGGGACAGCCATATACATGGCTGGGGACCCTTGGGGTGTTCCTGTTCCGCTGCTTCACAACTTAAAGCACAATAAAGTTCTTCATGAGCGGGTCGCTATTTTAACTATTATGACAAAAGAGATCCCGATTGTTTCAAAGCGCTCACGCGTAGAGATTCAAGAAATTATTCCGAATTTTTATCGTATTCTAGTGTACTATGGATTTTTAGAAATTCCGAAAATGAAGCACATTCTTGAAGCGTTAAGGCAAAATAATATTCATTTTAACATCAGTGAAACGACATTTGTGTTGGGGCGTGAAACGATTCTTCCATCGAATGAGCCGAATATGCCACTGTGGCGCGAGCGATTGTTTGCATTCATGACTCGAAACGCACAAAGACCAACGGCGTTCTTTAAAATTCCACCTAATCAAGTGATTGAAGTGGGTATTCAGGTCGAGATATAATTAAAAAATTAGTCGCGGAAAAGTGCGATAATCTTTTCGCGGTTATCAAGTGCATCTTGAAATCCCATTTCTATTAACTCTGAACAAAACGGTGACTCAAATAGTAGATAGCTCACTAATTCGTTGGCATCTTCTAGGCTGCCAAGCCCTTTAATTAAATATCGAATAATTCTTGGAACCTTTGACATGTGTTTTGAAGCCAAGGCGCCGATATCGCGCGATGGAGAAATGAAAACAAAATCTAATTTTTTATAAGACAGATTCGGGCTGTTGTCGGCCTGATGAACGATTTGGTTCATTCGAATCAAGCGCTCAACATCATGCTCAACGTTATCTAGGAGGACAGCATTTAATAAAAGGTTTACGACACGGGCAACTGAAGGCGCTTTGGTCATAATATGAGATTCTTTTTCGTAAGAATTGCTCGCGCGACTCTTTACCCCAATGACAAGCAGTTTTTGGGCGCCTAGGTAGATACTTGGCGCGCATGGGTGGGAGTTGCGCACGCACCCATCACCAAAGAATCTGTTTTCAATTGGTCTTGGTGGAAATAAAAGGGGAATTGCGCTTGATCCGAGTATATGATCCACGGTGATTTTGGCTTCTTCGGATGTACGGCGTTGTTTTTTCCAAGATTTAAATTCTTTGTTAGTTTGAATGAAGGAGACAGCAGTGGAATCGTAGTAATCTACGGCCGTAATGATAAGTGATCGGAATAGGTCTTTATCTAAGTTACTGGCGATTTTATTGGTATCTAATTTTCCTTTAAGAAAGGTCTTAAGCGGTTCCGTGTCGAGAAGGGCCCGCCCTTCGTTTGCTGTGCCCGTGGCGCCGCCAAGAGACAATTCGCTGACCCATTTGAGGCCAATCTTTCCTAGATTGATCGCATCTGTGTAGTAAATATCTGAACTTTTTAATTGGGACCAAAGATCTACTAAGGTTTTTATGGCGTGTTCTTGATCGTGCCATTGGCTAGCGAGGTGAGCCGCGTTGATAGCCCCAGCGCTGACTCCTGAAAAATGATCGATTTTCATAGGTAGGCCGGCCGATTTTAAGACTTCGTAAATACCTTGTGCAACTCCAGCTTGGTAAGCGCCGCGGGCGCCACCGCCTGACAAAATGAGGGCTATTTGACTCATAAACTAAGAGTACAATCAACTTTAGGTTGTTAAAAAGAGAATAAATTTAAAGCCAGACTTTCTGCGTGGTTAGAATTGATAAAGATTTCTAAAGAAATTGGATAATTTTTACTTTATGAGTTTTACCTAATTTACTAAGTTTACATGGAAATGTATATCTTTGTGCAGATGTCGCACCTACTTTGTATTGTTCTAATTTTTCTTTTTTCAGTTGTTGGATGGGCCGAATCGACTAGCGTAAAAGCAACAACAACTACGTTAACTGACATGTCTTCAAGCGAATCAAACGACATTGATGATGAGATTAAAAATTCAAGATTAAGAGCTTCGACGGGTTCGAAATCGCCACTGTCGGTGCAAACCGATTTCAGCTATAGCGGTGGTTCAGTGTACAAACCATTTGGACCTACGCGACCAAAGCTTTCTCCAGGGCCGATTTTTGAGCGCAACACAAAGCTAACAGGTAATATCTCCGCAAAGTATAGATGCAATGAGAATAACCATGTTAATTTGGGAACCGGCATTGGGGTTACGACACCTGGGTTTAGTTCTCAAGAGTTGCAAATTGAAAACCCGTACGCTTCGTTTTCTAATCTGTTTGGGCTGTCATCAAGTCAGCATGTTTTGTCGTTTTCCTTGGTTAAGTATACGTCTAAAGAACTAGTTGAAGCTATTGATATCGATTATGAACTGGGTTTTTATTACACCTATCTGTATGATTTTGGTGATTCCGGTTGGCAAGGCGGCGTTGTCTTTTTGTTTAGCCACGAGATGTACAAAGGTTTTAGTGAAAGCAATGCAGAAGAGACTCTAAACACAGCTGGCATTTATCCGTTTGCGGAATATGAGTTTAACTCAGTGTATTCCTTCCGAACCGTGTATCGTGGTGCTGGATTCTACTCTAATCGTAAAGATTTTAATAATTACGTTTGGGATGAAGCCACTCAGTCTTTAGGCGTGGGCATCACGATCACTCGTGATCTGTATTTGTACCCTAATCTACAATGGGTTTGGAGGGATATTCGACTTGATAAAACAAATCTATCCCTCGTCGCCAACATAAACTTTTTCTAGAACTAATTTTTAGCTGACAGCTTAGAGGCAATTTTTTCGCCATTTGGTAAGAATAAAAGAGGATCATACGCGTCTTTGTTTTGGCGTATTTCAAAGTGCAGGTGAACGCCTGTTACGCGTCCTGTCTTACCCATTAAACCAAGAAGGTCACCTTGTCGGAGTTTTTGACCTTCTTTTACTAGAATTTTATCCAGATGAGCGTAGATGGTAGCCCAACCATTTTCACCCTCGACTAAAAGCATCTTGCCGTACCCTTTAAAGTCACGGCCAGAGTACACTACGGTTCCGTGATGGCTTGAATAGATGGGTGTGCCTTTATTTGAAGCCAGATCGATTCCCCAGTGAGAACGCTTTTTAAGGCGACGTTTTGGGTGTTTAACGGGATCGGCGCTATAGGCGCGGGTTAAGCGAGCCTCATCGATTGGCCAGTCAAAGTATTTTCTTTGAGCCATTGATTGAGGAGTGCGTGACAACTCATCTGAAATTTTAGAGTTTTTTGATTCTAGCACAACTGGTTGAACTGAGCCGATTTCACGACTAACTGATGTCGGTGATGTTGAGCATGAAGACATGAAGCTCGTTAGCGGCAGGACTGATAGAATTGTAACAATAAGTATATTTTTTTTATTCATGTGTATCCTCCCATTATAACTACTTTCGTCTTTCGGTAAATAGTAAAATCACCTAAAGTCTTGATTAAATAGGCAAAAAGTCCTGTTTTTATAAAAACAGACCAATAATTCGACAAAATAAAAAACATTAAATATGAGATAGCGCCAAAACCCAGGCCCAGAGCTAATTTAAGAATCGCTCTTTAGGTACCAGGTCCTGTTTTTCCGATAACGCAAGTGTTCGGAAAAACAGGACCTGGTACCTTTTGGCGGTTAGTATGGCAGGGGGAATTGCTTGCAGAGGTCTTTAACTTCGTTGTGGACTTTGTTTTTGGTGGAGGCGTCTTCGACATTGTTTAAAACAGTGGTGATCCAGCCCGCGATCTTTTTCATTTCGGCGGCTTTCATTCCGCGAGTCGTTAATGCCGGGGTTCCAATGCGGATGCCTGATGTTACAAATGGAGAGCGCTTTTCATTTGGCACTGTATTCTTGTTAACTGTGATTCCTGCTTGATCAAGTGCAATTTCTGCCGCTTTGCCTGTGACTGCTGATTCGCTAAGGTCTAGAAGTAGTAAATGGTTTTCAGTTCCACCCGTAACTAACTTGAATCCATTTCGTTTTAACTCTTCAGCCAATGTCTTTGCATTTACTAAAACGTTTTCAATGTAGGACTTGAAATCTGGTTTTAAGGCCTCGCCAAAACACACAGCTTTGCCAGCAATTACGTGTTCGAGTGGTCCACCTTGGATACCCGGGAAAATACGTGAATTCATCGTTTTTGCTTTTTCTTCGCTGTTTGTAAGGATCATACCACCTCGAGGACCGCGTAGAGTTTTGTGTGTAGTTGTTGTTACATAATCGGCGTAGGGCATCGGCGATGGATGGTGGCCAGAGGCCACAAGGCCAGCAAAGTGAGCCATGTCTACGAGTAATACCGCACCTACGGAATCGGCGATCTCTTTGAACTTTGCGAAGTCTAAAAAGCGAGGGTAGGCGCTGTAGCCAGCAATAATCATTTTGGGTTTATGTTCTTTGGCTGATTTTGCGATTTCGTCGTAACTTAGAACGCCAGTATTTGGGTCCAATTTGTAAGAGGTTGCGTTGAATAGTAAACCTGAAAAATTAACAGGACTTCCATGAGTTAAATGACCGCCGTGTGATAAATCCATTCCTAAAATAGTGTCGCCGGCTTTAAGCGCAGCTAAGTATACCGCCATGTTAGCCTGTGATCCAGCATGAGGTTGTACGTTAACATACGAAGAGTTGAATAATTGTTTCGCGCGATCAATCGCAAGTTGTTCAATACCATCAACGAATTCACAACCACCATAATAGCGTTTATTTGGATAACCTTCAGCGTATTTGTTTGTAAGGATTGATCCTTGAGCTTCCATCACCGCTGCCGATGTGTAGTTTTCAGAAGCGATCATTTCGAGGCCCTCTTGCTGACGAACAGATTCTTTTCCAATTAAATTAAAAATCGCTTCATCTGTTTGTTTCAGTGATGCTTTCAACATAGCGGCCTCCTGGTGTATTTTAGATGGGTTGTTAGATTTTCTCTACACGAACCGAGTGACGACCTTTTGCAAACGGGGTCGTTACAAATATCTTTATCATTTCAAGTGCGACAGGGGAATTGATGTAACGACCGGGCAAACATAAAATGTTCGCATTGTTATGTTCCCTTGCTAGAGTCGCAATTTCGGGGTTCCAGCAAAGAGCGGCGCGGATGTGTGGGTATTTGTTCGCCTTCATAGCCATGCCTTGGCCAGAACCGCAGAATAAAATGCCTAAAGATCCATAAGCATGCGCATCTTCGCTGGCTACTACATTTGGGATTTTCTTATAATCGTCTAAAACGCTTTCGCAGACGAGCTTTGCTAAGTCTGGATAGTTAACGGATTCATTAGTGTAGCAGCCTAAGTCTTTGAATTCTAAAGATGAGCCTAACGCTGGTAAAGATCCCAGTAGCTGTTGTTTTAAGTCGAAGCCACCGTGATCTGAACCAATGTATATTTTCATAGCCTACTCTAATTTTGAAAAGATGATGGAACCGTTGGTGCCGCCGAAACCAAAGCTGTTGTTTAGAGCGTGCTGGAATTTACCATCACGTGCTTGGTTAGGAACATAATCTAAGTCGCAATCTTCACTTGGATTTTCTAAATTGATTGTGGGTGGAACGATTTGATCGCGTAGAGCTAAAATAGTCCAAGCGCTTTCAATTGCACCCGCAGCCCCCAGTAAATGGCCGGTCATAGACTTAGTTCCAGATACCCATAGGTTTTTTGCGTGGTCACCAAACAAGTTTTTCATCGCTTTAGTTTCTAAACCGTCACCAATCGGAGTTGACGTCGCATGAGCGTTAACGTGTTTGATGTCTTCTGGTTTAAGACCAGCGTCTTTGATGGCTCCCGCCATCGCGCGACGACCGCCTTCTCCTTCAGGAGCTGGGCTAGTAAAATGGTAAGCGTCAGATGAAGCGCCATAACCCGATACTTCAGCTAAAATATTTGCGCCACGTTTTGTTGCGCTCTCTAATGTTTCAAGGAAAAATACGGCGCCGCCTTCACCTAGAACAAAACCATCACGGTCTTTATCAAATGGGCGAGACGCTCGTTCTGGTGCGTCGTTACGTTCTGACATCGCTCGCATGGCTGAGAAGCCACCAATAGCAGATGGGCAGACTGTCGCTTCCACACCGCCAGCTAACATATAGTCTGCACGGCCGTAGCGAATGTAGTTAAATGCTTCACCGATAGAATGAACGCCCGTAGCACACGCGCTGGTGATGGCATAGTTTGGTCCTTTAAGACCGAGTTCGATAGATACTTGTCCGGCTGCCAAGTTTGTGATTACGCCAGGAATGAAGAACGGGGAAATGCGGTTTGGGCCGCGTGTTCTTAATTTTTCTAATTGTTCTTCGATCATCGGAAGTCCGCCGATGCCGACACCAATGAACGCTCCTGTGTTCAGGAGCTGTTCTTCGGTTAATTTTATATTAGCCATTTCGAGAGCCATTTTAGAACAGGCCATAGAGTAATGGATGAAAGTATCCATTTTCTTTTGCTCTTTTTTCTCGATGTAAAGATCAGGATTAAACCCTTTTACTTCGCCAGCTATCTTAGTTGAAAAAGCAGTCGTATCAAATTTTGTAATTTGAGTAATACCGCTTTGACCTTTCAATAACGCTTTCCATGACTCTTCTAGGGTGTTACCTAGCGGGCTTACAAGCCCAATCCCAGTCACCACAACTCGACGTTGTGGCTGTGACGGTCTCTCGAAATTGGTAGGCATAAAATTAGATTTTGCCTTTAGTCTCTAAGTATTTTGTAACGTCTTGAACTGTTTTTAATTTTTCAGCATCTTCATCAGGGATTTCGATGTCGAATTCTTCTTCCATTGCCATAACAAGTTCAACGATGTCCAAGCTGTCTGCACCTAAATCGTCGATGAATGAAGCTTCTGGTTTAACTTTCTCCGGATCAACGCTCAATTGCTCAACGATGATATCTTTAATTTTTGGACTTAGTGACATGTTAGACTCCTTTTGTAAATCCATAGTAAATTCCTTTCTTTTTGAAAAATTGGTTACTCTATTAATTTTATAAACGTAATCAAAATAAACGATTTAGGCTTTAACTCAAGCGAAAAATAGCAAAAAAAATCGCCTAAGTTTTTACTCCATAAACATTCCGCCATTAACGCTTAAAGTATGGCCTGTAATGTAAGCACTTTGGTCGCTCAGTAGAAATTTTACAGCGTCAGCTACGTCTTTAGACGATCCCATACGTTGTAAAGGGATCTTGTCCATAATCTTCTGTTTCACATCATCTGAGAGCACTTCCGTCATATCTGTTTCGATAAAGCCGGGCGCCACGCAGTTTACGCGTACGCCACGTGAACCAAGTTCTAAAGCAACTGATTTTGAAAACGCAACAACGCCTGCTTTTGAAGCCGCATAATTGGCCTGCCCAGCGTTTCCAGTTTGTCCAATAACGCTTGTGATTTGAACAACAGAGCCTTTGCGCGCCTTCATCATGATTTTTGTTATGGCTTTGGTTAAATAGAACGTGCCTTTTAAATTTGTATTGATCACTGAATCAAAGTCTTCAGATTTCATTCGCATTAGTAAACCATCTTTAGTGATGCCGGCATTATTAACTAGGCCATCGAATTCTTTCCAATCAGTCATTAATGTTTCTAAAGCGTTATTCACCGAAGCTTCATCAGCAACGTTCATCGCTAAAATACGATGGCCTTGACCCGGAAGTGTTTCTAGTATTTTCTGAGCTGACGCTTGGTTTGAACTATAGGTGAATGCGACCTGCGCGCCCGCTTCTGCCAATGATTTTACGATTTCGGCGCCGATACCGCGGCTGCCGCCAGTGACTAAAATTTTTTTACCAGACAACATCGAGTACGTCCTTAGTTTTGGGTTTTAATTAAATCTATGTCTTCTTGAGTTTGTGAACTTAGGATTTTGAAGTTTGGATTTTCCATTTTTTTGAACAACCCTTTTACGACAGAGCCATGGCCGCATTCAATGCCAGTCATCCACGATTTCGATTCCATTAGTTTCATCGTTTGAGTCCATAGCACGGGAGCGGAAACCTGTTGAACTAAGTTCTGTTTTAATTCTGTTGGATTGTCCACTAACTGTGCGTTGAAGTTTTGGATAATTGGAAACAGGGGTTTGTTAAATGTGACGCCACTAAGGAATTGATTCATTTTTTCCTGAGCTGGTTTCATCATACTGCAGTGAAAAGGAGCCGAAACATTCAATGGAATTAATTTCGCCCGTTTCGGAGAGCCGGGAATTAATTCCGCTTTGAAATTTATTTTTAACCAGTCGATACATTTCATAGAGCCACTGATTACGATTTGCCCTGGGCTGTTGAAATTAGCAGGGGAAAGTGGTTTGAAACCAGATTCGTTTTCTGCCCATTCGCATAACCAAGTCACTTGATCGGGTTCTAATCCAAGAACCGCAACCATACCGCCTTCGCCCACAGGAACTGCTGATTGCATCGCTTCACCACGAAGGCGAACTGCTTTCATTGCGGTTGAGAAGTCCATCACGCCGGCTGCAACAAGCGCTGCGTATTCACCAATCGAGTGACCGGCTGCTGCTTCAATTTTTAATGACGTATTTTCTTTCAACACGCGAAATGTCCCCACCGATACGCTTAATAAAGCGGGCTGGGTATTTGCTGTTAAGGCCAGATCTGTCTCTGTGCCGTCATAGATTAGCTTTTTTAAATCTAAGCTGATCGCTTCGGATGCTTCAGCTAAAGTGTTTTTGAATGTTGGGAAATTTTCATAAAGGTAAGCGCCCATTTTAGGGGCTTGGCTTCCTTGTCCTGGAAATAATAAAACCACCGTAAAGTCCTTTTTTAGAATCTTAATTTAGCTAAAGAGCAATTTTCTTTAGCTAAATTTAAATTAAAATCTAAGTAGTAAACTGCCTGATGTTAAGCCGGCGCCAAACGCCGCTAATAGAATTAGCTGGCCGCGCTTAATTTTTCCTTCCTGGAAAGCCATATCAAATGCAACTGGAATGCTGGCTGCTGACGTATTGCCTGTTTCATGTAAGCTCACCACTACTTTTTCAGTAGGGAACTCAAAGTGACTCGCGACACTTTCTAAAATACGTAAGTTCGCTTGGTGCGGAACTAACCAATCAACCTCAGACGGGTTAACGTTATTTGCACGAAGTGCCTCGTGACAGCATTCCGTCATTGTGCGAACCGCATTTTTAAATATCTCGCGACCTTTCATACGTACATATTGAGTTTTATTGTTTAGAACGTCCTGACTGAATGGGATTTTTGATCCACCCGCCGGAAGTACGAAAAGTTCTCCTAAATTTCCGTCGGCGTGAAGGTGCGAACTCATAATAATATTAGGGTCATTTTTTTCTGTGCGAGAAACAATCCATGCTCCGGCAGCGTCGCCGAAAAGAATGCAAGTTTCACGGTCTTCATAATTTACAAAGGGGTGAAGAACTTCGCCGCCCACAACCAGAATGTTTTTGTACATGCCTGTGCGGATGAATTGATCCGCTACGGATAAACCGTATACAAAACCTGAACATGCCGCCGATAAATCGAACGCCATGATGTTACGACAGCCAAGCTTACTCTGTAGCACGCAGGCCGTAGATGGCATAACCTGGTCAGGACTTACTGTGCAGACAATGATCATATCAAGATCGTGCGCAGATAAGCCGGACATTTTTAAAGCTTTAAGAGTGGCTTCGTAAGCCAAATCGCTGGTACCGACGCCGTCGGCAGCGATGTGGCGGTGTTTGATGCCGGTACGTTCAACGATCCAATCGTTGTTCGTATCAACCATTTTTTCTAAATCGAAATTAGTAAGAACTTTTTCAGGAAGGTATGAGCCGATTCCTGCTACTTTGGATCTAAACTCTCCAACCATGGATGCCTCGCTTTATCTGCTGATATTACTCAGCAGTTTCTTCAGCTTGTTTCTTAACTTTAGCAGGGATGATTTCTTTACCACGGTAGTAAAACGCACCGTCAGTTGATTTGTAAGCGCGGTGAGGAGCGTGGAATTCTCCCATTTTTTTGTCAAAACCAATAGCTGGAATTTCTAGAGAATCGTGTGAACGTCTCATGTCGCGGCGTGAGCGTGAGGTTTTCTTCTTCGGTGTAGGCATGGTAGCTCCTTAAATAACGGATCGTATTATTAAATAATTAAAGACGAATTAATTCCTTAATTTCACTAAAAAATCAATCTTTGATATTGTGGTTTGGTCAGGGTGCGTAAAACTTACTGAGTGATCTTCAAGCCTTTTAAAACAGCAAACGGATTTGTTTCTTCCATGGCTGATGGTTTTTCTTCGTAAGTTTTAAGCAGATTTTGAACATTTAGCCCACAATCAGAGCAGTCGCCCTTGGCGTTGATCTCTGGTGCTGGGTTATAAGGCACTTCTAAAGCGATGGCCTCATGCAAGTAGTCTCCGATATTAAGTTTCATCCCGGCCGAATACTCAAAGCTCTGAGGCCCTTCGGTCTCATTTTCAGAGAAATGGTTCGGTTTAGCGTAGTGGCCGTCCCGGGTCATCTCTTGGGGTGGAATTAAAATTTCATTGAATTTTACGTTAACTGGAAACTGGATTTTTTGACCGCAGTAGGAGCACAGCTCTCTAGATTTAGTTTTGAGCGAACCAGTCAATGAGAAGTCACGTGTGTTAAGCGGGCGGATAAAAAACTGAGTCACGTATTTATTTTCGCCAATAAGATCAGACAAGGCGGCTGTGACTTCGCCTGATTCGGTCGTATATTCGTAATTTCGGCCCTCTTCAGGGATTTCAGCAAGATTGATAATCATGGTACATGTCCTAAATTTACAGTCGTCCAGGGTCAATGAGTTTTGGTCAGTTTCACTAAATTACATATTTTTGGCTTAAAAATATGCCCCTAATGCGATCTCAGCGAATACAGTTTTCTTTGTGTCGGCGCCGACGTCCTGGGTTCCAAATTTGTTTGATAGGGGTAAGTTCTCCGGTAAGGAGTTAGTTTCGGCGCCGGCTTGGATCTGCACAGAGACGCCTTTAAGCAGATTGCCGTCAGTCCAAGGAACGCAATAGCCCAAACCCACACGAAAGATTTCCGTGTTAGCCGATTGGAAGCGGCTATCCGAGTCGGCTAGTTTTTTATCGATACCGAAGAACTGATTGCCGATAAAGCCGTTGTCGCGTTCATAGCGCTCTTGAGTAAGCTCATACTTTCCCCATGAACGTCCGGCGTGCCCCGATGTGAACCAGCCACGTTTTGTGATTCCTTCTTGAGACAGGAAAAGTTTGGCCGTTAGAAGCAGGGCCTGTCCTGAAAACCCGGAGGTCGTTTTGTAGTATTGGCCAGCATCAAGATCGCCACCTTCAGAAAACTTTAAATGGTTTGTCTTCTGTGAAACAATCCCAATTAGGAGTTTGGGAGTTAGAACATAGCTAACTCCCAATTGGGTGCCTGATGTTGTTCCGGCGGCGATGAGTTCGATGCGCGATTGTGCGATTGGATTCTGAATCGATGTGTTAGCAAAAGACGAATCTTCGTCAAATTCAGAGGCCTGTGTACATAGCGACAAAGTGAATAAAATTAAAAAAATAGCTGATGAATATTTCATAGAGGCTTAGTTATACTGATGTAAATACCTAACGTCTATAGCGTTCACCTATTCGTGTAAAGAGTGCCGTTTTTTGCGTGTTAAAATTTATAGCTTCGAATAATTCAGCGCTGTGAAGGTTATTCTCATTTTGAGATAGGCGAGGTGGTTGCAGTTTTTATAGGCGTGACATCTTTTTTGACGCTTATTTTGCTTTTAGTTTTGGCTAGTACTCCTTGCTTTGCAGGGGTTTCGATATCGGCATGGGCTAAAGAACCTATCGTTCGTTTTGTGGCGACGTCATTTCTGATGCAGCCCGAGTCGCTAAGTGAACTTCAAAAATCGGCCGCCGTGATTAATCACTTAGAATCGGCGGTTTTGGGTGGTCGTAAAATTCCAATTCAAAGTTTTGACGAGTACTTAGCTCGGCGGGATCATATGCCTGATACGATGCAAGAATATCAGAAAGCTATTCAACAATTTGGATTGATTAACCCATTGAATATAGCAACTCCGAATAGCGAAGTTTTTGAAAAAATAGTTGAATTTGAAGTTCGCTATTTTCAGCGGTTACTTGAGTCTTGGCCTGAAAGATTGAATCAGAGTTATGACATGGTCGTTCTTCGTCAAACGATGCAGTCGATGCTATTGGTTTATCAAATGGGCTTAGGATTACGTAATGGAATTGATCATGCGACTCAATCATGGGAAGGTGTGTTTGGCCTGGGGCTACTTCGAGCTATTGGAAAAAATGTCGTGAATCCGATGGTGCGTTCGATGATTTATTCTGATTCGGTTTTAAATCGTTTGCGAAATGAACTAAGAAAACAATTTGTAAATGCTCACAGTGCACTTTCGCAAAACTTTGATGTATTGAGCCGTGATTTTCAAAGTCACGGAAGGTCTATGATTGAAAATATTCTGGTTAACGATATGGCCGAGCTCGAAGTTATGCGGACTTTTAAAAATTTGGATGCGACGATAGTTTTTGAACTGATGCAATCATTCGTGAAAACAATGCCTTTGGAATTGAAACAAGATTTGGTGTGGACGTTTTTAAAATCACCTACCGATCAACCAGTGGAATTCGCGTCTCGATACCCAAATCAGATCGAGCTAACTGCTCATTTTTTGAACTGGATTCAATCCGCCGAAATTAAGCGTGAAATAAAAGCATTGCATCCGCTCCCTCTTTGGGAAATGGCTCATGGAATGGCTCTTGTGATTAGGGAGAATTTAGCTCACAGCGACCAGGCTCAGTTGCCCCGTGTGTTAGGGGAATTCACTCAGCGAAGCTGGTTGGGGCTTAAAAAAGCCTCTGTTAAAATTGTGCTCGAACAACACAGTGATAAGCCGATTGCATCCGCAACGCTCACATTGGCCGAATTTGAGTCCAAGTTTCCAGAGCAAGCCGAGTTTTTGAAAAAACGACTCGCAGATGTTGTGATACATAATGCTTTTGGTTTTGGTTTGCGTTCCAATCTAACTGATGAGGTTAGGATTATAACTGAGGACGGTTCTAAAGATATTAAGGTTCAGCTTTCTTCGGCGGGTATTCTAAAAGACCATCCTCTAGATAGGCCCGATCAGTTTGTCGACGATTTAAGTCGAATAACTTCACGCGAATTGTTGGCGGCTGTGGCGCGTGTAGACGACGTAAAAACCTCGGATTGGGGTGAAATATATGAAAAGCAATCACCCGAAAGCCGGCAAAAGCTAAAACAATTTTTAGGGAATCCTGAGAATTTGCGTTGGGGCTTGCAGATGTATCAGCTAAAAAAAATGGTTGGCGAAAATATTATTCGCGATCAAATGAAATTGTATTTTTTAAAGCGACCAAACTTAGTGATGTCATTCATTTATAAAAAATGGAAACAGAGATCGGGTTCGATCTCTGTTCAAAGTAATCAATGTCTACAGTTTTACACTCAATAAACTAGAAATTTACAAACTGATTTTCAGCTTTTAGTTTATTTTTAACAAGACCTAGTTCTTTTACTTGTTGAATCAGTTCCGCCCAGCGTGACTCAGTCATTTTCCCTAACCCGTCTGCGCCTTGGATAAGTGGCGCCTGTGCATCAGCGCTTTTCTTAAAGGTTTCTGGCTTCATGCCTGGATTTAATTTAGCCATGTAGGCATTTGCCCTCTCTGGGTTTTTTAAATAAGCCGCCCAGCCATTAGCAACGGCTTGGTGAAGTTTTTTAACTGTCTCGGGGCGAGCTTTGTTGAAGTCTTTTCTGACGGAAAGAACAGTAGTGTACGGGTTAAAGCCTTCGTCAGCTACCAGGAATGTGGATACAGGGATTTTTAAATCGCCGGCCGCGATGGGTTCACTCGTAATAAAGCCTTGTTGCGACAACATTTTATCTTTTTGAAATTGGGTAAGGCCTCCTAAATACGGAACCATTTTAACTTTTGAGTTTGGATATTTTTTTAACAGGAATAGCGAGTATGACAAGCCTTTTTGCCAAGCTAAGTAACCTTCATTAGTTAGTACATCACCGATATTTTTAAACTTTCTTGATTCGTGTGACATAATCATTTGAGGGTTTTTTTGAAAGGTAGCGAAAACGCCAACGACGTTATTTTTTAGATTCTTATCATTAGAGATTAAGATTTCCTCTGCGGATACAATGGCGAAATCAACAACACCTTTAGTAAGCATTTGAACCGTCGGAGTTCCTGAGCCCCCGGGAATGATTTCGACATTTAAACCTTGTTTTTTAAATTCATCATCAATGAGTGCTTGGTAAAAACCACCGAACTGAGGCTCTGGTACCCAATTTAATGCTAATTTGTAAACAGTTCCTGTAGGCGTTTGAGTTTCTGACGTTTGCGCCAATAGGCTAGAACAAAAAACGACGCAAAGTAGACCAATCAATTTTATAGATTTCATCCTGACCTCCAAAAGCTTAAAGCTTAAAAGGTCTCCGGCGGGTGATCAATAAGTTTATGGTATTAAGTAACATAATTTGACAAAGTCCAATGAGAGCTAATCCAATCAGAGCCGCAAAAACTAAATCAATCCGTTGCTGGGTACGGGATGTATCGATTAGGGAACCTAAGCCTCCTCCGGCGACAAATTCGCCAGCTACGACACCGATGACGGCTAGTCCCGACGAGATTTTTAATCCCGAAAAAATAAAATGATACGAGCCCGGGATCTTTAAATAAAACAATGTTTGCAGTGAGGTTCGTTTGTAGACTTTGAAAAGTTCAAGTAAGTTTTTATTTATGGTGTCTAAGCCTACAAGTGTATTAGCAAGAATAGGAAATACGCTAACGAACACTGCTGATGCTAAAATGGTTTGTGGTCCGTAGCCCAAATAGATAACTAAAAGTGGTGCGATTGCAATAATGGGAACCGTTTGAAAGAAAATAGCTAAGGGAAATACGGCGCGTTTAATCCAGTCATTCAGCGAAAAAATAATAGCCAAAGTGAAACCCAGCGCAAAACTTAATGCTAAACTTTGCGCGCTTAGCTTTAGAGTGTCCCAAAAAGCGGAAAGAAAACTCTCTTTGTTTTCGATGACGGTATCTAGAATAACCGAGGCAGGGGGAATTAATTGTGCATCCCAAGAGCCAATTTTATTTAAAATTTCCACAACAGCTGTTGCAACGACAACAAGGAGAAAAGTCGGTAGAAACTGTTTCACTTTTTACCTCGCAAACGATCTGAAATTTCAGTGACCAATTTAAAATATTCTGGCGATTGACGATACATATGAGGACTAGTGTCGGATTTTTTTAAGTCGAGTTCTTGGAATTGAAGTTGATCGCCTTGTGGAAACAGCCAAAGTTTCTGTGATAAAAATACGCTTTCTGTTACAGAGTGTGTAACAAAGAACACTGTCATCTTGTGTTGTTTCCAATATTCCAGTAATTCTTCCTGTAGCTCAAAGCGAATGAAATCATCCAAGGCTGCAAATGGTTCATCTAAAAACAGAATTGATTTGTTATTTATAAGGGCCCGAGCGATAGACACACGCATTTTCATTCCGCCAGAGAGTTGGTGGGGAAACAACGAAGCTGCGTCTTTTAATTTTACCGTTTTTAGGATTTTTTCGATCTGATCTGACTTTTCAGAATTTGTGAGTGTGTTTTTTGAAATGCCAATAGCGACATTTTCGTAAACAGTCAGCCATGGGAGCAAACAAGATTCTTGAAAAACAAATCCTGGGGTTGTTGTGGCAGGTTGGATAATGTGGCCATCTGTGAGTGTATCGAGTTCAGCTAAAATGCGCAGTAGTGTTGATTTTCCGCAACCAGATGGTCCTAAAATAGAAATAAAATCACCAGTTTGAACTTGAAAATTCAAGTTCTGAAACAGCCACCGGGAATTAAATCTTTTTCCTGCGTTTTTTAATTCTAGCATTTATTTCCAATCGTAGTTAAAACTTACGCTAATTCGTAAATCATCAGAATTATTTTGAACGACTTCGTGGCGGAGCCAGCTTTCAAATAATACAATGTCGCCCTCTTTAGGCATAAAATTAAAAAAGTTTAGATTTTTCAAAGCTACGTTTTTCTTCTTGGGCGGTGTCGCCATCATTTGCGTAAAACGGGGATCTTCAAATTTAAGAGCGGGTACATTTTTTTTAGGTAGACTCACGTAAAATGTTCCAGAAATCACACTCAGCGGATGTATA
>ERZ761610.183-NODE-183-length-57641-cov-20.508804_pt1 | contig 57641 bp, 60 predicted proteins | sample MGYA00512164_ERZ761610 | MGnify/ENA primary metagenome ERZ761610 (study PRJEB28899, sample SAMN02850038) | bioreactor sludge metagenome | biome: EBPR Sludge; feature: EBPR Bioreactor; material: flocular biomat | place: Australia: Thorneside Wastwater Treatment...
TATGGCAACAATAAAGATAAAATTTTAAATAAAAAATTAAAGCTCGGCCGCGTTTTTCTGGTGGCGACGAATTTGGCCTTTGTCGACACCAAGGGAGAGCGACAAGAGTTTTCAATCGAACTGCCTAAAGAATTAGAAGCGATTTTGAAAACCTTAAAAGCAAAAGCATGATTATTTCCTTTGGCGGCAGCATAGGTTCGGGCAAATCGGGCGTCGCGCGCAGCTTGGCTCAAAAGTTGGGCTGGCCTTACTATGATATGGGCGACATCAGGCGCAAGTTAGCGGCCGAAAGGGGAATGACTTTGGAAGAATTAAACATCTTGGGTGAAAGCGATCCGAAAACCGATACCGAGGTTGATGAGTATCAGGAAAAATTGGGCAAGGAGCAGGATAATTTTGTTATTTCCGGACGAACTTCTTGGCATTTTATTCCTCACTCTTTAAAAATATTTTTGAAAGTTGATCCGCTGATAGGCGCCGAAAGGGTTTTTAAAAGTTTGGCCGGCCGCAATGAAGCCGACGGACTGGACAGCGTCGAGACTGTGTTGGCAGCCAATCAACGCCGGGTTGAAAGCGACCGTCTGCGCTATAAGAAATATTTTAATATCGATGTCTATGATGAGTCGCATTATGACCATGTCGTAGACACTAGCCATATCACGCAAAACGAGGCTTTTGAACGCGTTTGTGCTATAATTGAGGCTATAAACAATAAACATCTATGAATATCGCCATTAACGGCTTTGGCCGCATCGGTCGCGCCGCTTTCAAAGCCCTGTTAGATCGCCCGGGCGTCAATATTGTCGCGATCAATGATTTGACCGACACAAATACTTTGGCGCATTTGCTCAAATACGACAGTTGCTACGGTATTTATAATCGTTCGGTTAAGTCGACGGCCAATTCGCTTATCGTTAATAATAAATCCTTTCCCGTTCTTGCGGAAAAAGATCCGGCTCGCTTGCCTTGGAAAAAATTTAAAGTTGATGTTGTCATCGAATCAACCGGCCGTTTTACTGACCCGCTGGCCGCAGGCGCTCATCTTAAAGCCGGCGCGAAAAAAATTATTCTCTCCGCTCCGGCCAAAGGCAAGGGAGCTAAGACTTTGGTGCTCGGTGTTAATGAACAAAAAATAACCCGCCAAGACAATATTATTTCCATGGCTTCCTGTACGACCAACTGCCTTGCGCCGGTGACTGATATTATCCGTCGTAATTTCGGAATTGAAAACGCCTTGATGACTACGATTCATTCTTATACCGCTGATCAGAATTTGGTTGATGGTCCTCATAAAGATTTGCGCCGCGCCCGCGCCGCCGCTTTGAGTATGATTCCGACGACGACCGGCGCCGCCATTGCCGCGACGCAGGCAATTCCGGAACTTAAGGACCGCTTTGACGGTTTGTCAGTCCGCGTTCCAACGCCGGTCGGTTCGCTGTGCGATTCGGTATATGTTTTAAAGAAAAAAACTACGGCCGATAAAGTAAATAAGGTTTTATCCGCCGCTAGCCGGACGAGCCGCTTGCGCGGCATAGTGACGGTCACTAACGATCCGATTGTTTCAATCGACATAGTAGGCAACTCAGCCAGCGCCATTGTCGATTTGTCTCTGACAACTGTTATCGGCGGAAATTTGCTTAAAGTTATTGCTTGGTATGATAACGAATGGGGCTATAGTAACCGTTTAGCCGACTTGTGCGTTTATCTTAAAAAGAAAAAATTAGTTTAAAAACATGACTCTAAAAGAAAAGCAACAATACCTGGTCTTGCTGGGTATTGCCATTCTTATAAGCGGTGTTATCGGCGGTATTGCCGGTTTTACGGCCGCCCAATCAATAATTGATAATAAGCCGCTTATTCAGACAGCTACCAAAATAGAGGCCAGCGACATAGTCAATGTCGTCGAGGGCGCCTCACCGGCAGTAGTCAGTATTATTGTCACCAAAGATTTGCCGAAAATCGATCAAAACGATTTATTCCGCCGCTTCTTCGGAGAGGGTTTTAATAACACGCCTCAGGAAACGGAAAGAAGGGAAATCGGCGGCGGTAGCGGTTTTATAGTTTCGGCAGACGGTTTTGTCGTGACCAACAAACACGTTGTTACTGATGAAGCGGCCGATTATACGGTTTTGCTCAATAACGGCGACAAGCATGCCGCCAAGGTTTTGGCTCGCGACCCCTTGAACGATTTGGCGATTTTAAAAATAGATGTCAATGATTTGCCAACGCTGGCCTTCGGTGACTCCGATTCTCTCAAGCCGGGCCAAAGCGTTATCGCCATCGGCAATGCGCTCGGCGAATTTCGCAATACGGTTTCGACCGGCGTCATTTCCGGTTTGGCTCGTTCGATTACGGCTTCATCAGGTCCTTTTCAAAGCGAACGCTTGGTCGGCTTGATTCAAACCGATGCTTCAATCAATCCGGGAAATTCCGGCGGACCGCTTTTGGATACGGCCGGACAGGTCGTTGGCATTAATGTAGCCGTTGCCCAGGGCGCACAAAACATCGGTTTTGCCATCCCGATTAATCAGGTTAAAGAAACCATTGAAAGTGTGCGTCAGAACGGCAAACTGATTCGAGCTTGGTTGGGGGTTCGTTATGTTCCGATTACGGCAGAAATGGCGCAGGCAAATAATTTGGGCAAGGATTTCGGCGTTTTAGTGCTTAAGGGAGACAATCCCGAAGATATCGCGGTTATGCCGGGTTCTCCGGCCGATAAGGCGGGTCTAGAAGAAAATGATATTATCTTTGAAGCTGACGGAGAGAAAATTACCGAAGAAAATCCTTTGGCGATGATTATTGCCCGCCGCAAACCCGGCGATCTTTTGCGGCTCAAGGTCTTGCATGACGGCCGAGAAAAGGATACAGTGGTCGTACTTGAAGAAGCAAAATAATGGAAAATTTACTGAAAAATATCGAAGCGCTCCGGGAACGCATTCTTGCGACCTGGAGCTTACTTTGACCTTGATCGCAAGCAAACTCGCGCGCTTGAACTAAAGGGACTGATGGCCAGTCCTGATTTTTGGCAAGATCAAGCCAAAGCTGTTTCAGTTGGTCAAGAAGCCAGCGATTTGGAAAATGAGGTTAATCAATGGCAGGCTCTGCTCAAAGAAACCAGACATCTGGAAGAATTGGCGACAATGGCCGATGCTAACGAAGACAATTCCTTGCATGATGAAATAGAAAAAAATTTAGCCGATCTGACCAAGCGTTTCGAAGCTTTGGAATTTTTTGTGATGTTTTCGGGTCACTATGATGCGAATAATGCCATTCTATCAATTCATGCCGGCACCGGCGGAGTAGACGCCCAAGATTGGGCGCAAATGTTAGAGCGCATGTTTATTCGTTTTGCCGAGCGCCACAATTGGAAGGTTGAAATAATCGATCGCGTTGTTGCCAACGAAGCCGGAATCAAGAGCTCTTCCTTATTGATCAGCGGACGATTTGCTTACGGTTATCTTAAAAGCGAGGCCGGTTCGCATCGTTTGGTACGCATGTCGCCTTTTAACGCCGATGGCAAGAGACAAACATCTTTCGCGCTCGTCGAAGTGATTCCTGAATTGCCCGAAGATGACAATATAATCATTAAGGATGATGAATTGGAGATTGATTTTTTCCGTTCAAGCGGACCAGGCGGTCAGAACGTCAATAAAACTTCTAGCGCGGTTCGCATTACGCATAAACCGAGCGGCATTGTTGTCGCTTGCCAATCAGAACGTTCTCAACATCAGAATAGAGAATTGGCTATGAAAATGTTACGGGGTAAATTAGCCGAGTTACAGCAATCCGACCGCGCGGATTTAGCGGCTTCAATTAAGGGCAAACATACGGCCGCCGGTTTTGGCAATCGTATCCGTTCTTATGTATTACAGCCGAATCAATTGGTCAAAGATGAACGCACGGGACATGAATCTTCGGATGTTTATTCGGTGTTGGACGGTGACATTGACGAATTTGTTGAAGCTTATTTGAGAAAGAAGTTATAAATTTATAAAAATATGAAAAACAGAGGAGGGCTGTTTTTATTTTTCTGCCTCGGTTTAATCGCCGGGGTCGCTTTGTTTTCTTGGCACGAGCATACGGCATCGCCGCAAACGATAGACTATTATATCGGTCAGAAAGTAAGTTTTTACGGTGAAATAATTTCCGAGCCGACTGTAAAAGGCAAAACCGTGGAAGTTGATGTCGAAGTTTTACAATTCTCGAATAAAAACCAAGTCGAAGGCAAAGTGCGCTTGCGCACTACGCCTTGGCCGCGCCTTGCTTACGGCGATAAGGTATTGGTTGTTTGTCAGCCGGAGAAACCCGAGAATAGCGAATTCAATTACCAGCGCTATTTGGCTCGTTATGGAATTTATGCTCTTTGTTTCAGGGCCGAAGTAGAAAAATTAGGCGAGGGCGGCGGCAACCCAATCAAATATAAATTATTCGCTTTAAAAAATTATGCCAAACATGTTTTGGAGCGCCATATCGGCGAACCAGAGTCGTCTTTAATCGCTCCGGTACTTTTCGGCGGGGGAGATGAGATTGGCGACGAGATATTAAATAATTTTCGTCGTACCGGTTTGACGCATATCATGGCCGTTTCCGGATTTAATGTTGCGATTCTGGCGGCCGGACTCGGCTATGTTTTTTTCTTATGCGGTTTGCGACGTAAACTGGTTTTTATTTTGAGTGCCGCGGCGACGGCGGCGTACGTAATATTGGTCGGCGCTCCGCCGAGCGCGGTGCGCGCCGGAATTATGAGTATTATAGTTATCTATGCGCTGGCCATCGGTCGGCTCGCGCGTTTACTAAATATCGTTATCATAACGGCCGCCGCTACTTTAATTTTCAATCCGCGCTTGCTGGCCGCGGATATCGGCTGGCAATTGTCTTTTGCCGCTGTGCTCGGGCTTATGTATCTTCATCCGATAATTAAAAAAGGTTTAGACAAGATTTTGCCTAAGCGTTTGAATATGTTAGGGGATATCGTCGCGGCAACTCTAGCCGCCCAACTCTCAACGACGCCGATTTCGCTTTATCATTTCGGACAAGTTTCTTTAATCTCTCCTTTGGCCAATATCTTAGTCGTCTGGACTATTCCATTCTTAACTGCCGCCTCGGCCATCGCTTTGCCCCTAGCGGCTGTAATCCCGGCAATTGGAGATATCTTATTTCTACCGTCCTTTATTATTGCTAAATATATTATATTTATAGTTCAAATTTTAGCTAATATTAGCTGGAGCTCTGTTAATTTTTAGATTATTGACAAAGTGGTCAATTTATGATATTTTATAATATTCGGAAAATTGATAGAAAATTACAATAAAATAATAAAAAAATCTCAAAAAAGGAGAAAAAATGACACATGAAAAGCTGCAATCAGACTGGCAGGCTTATGATAAAAAAGCTGCCGCCGGTAATTACAGTATTGATCAGAATGTAGAAAATGCTCCCAAAGGTTTGCCGATTGAGCTAATCAATGAAGCATTAATATTTTGGTCATTCTTAAGAATTAAGTTAACCGCTCATTCATGGAATCTGGAAATTTTTTGGACTGGATGGCGGAAATTTTTGAGCGATTTTCATAAGAATACTAATCCGTATATTGAGTTGGTGGCTTATATGGAGTTTTTACCAACTTCAGTGTTTAGGAAAATATTATGGAAACATAATATTGATTTTATGGACTTCGGAGCTTTCTTGCGCAGAGTTACCGTTGAGCAGCAATTGGCTATTATTGAAAATTGCGAAGATTTCAAAGCCGGAAGATTGCCTAGGGTATTCGGTTGGTGGGACAAGAAAGTAAAAAAAATTACTTTTGAGTCTTTACAAAACGAAAACCCTAAAGAAAGTCTACGCTACCAAAGCAAAGGAGCTATGTCTTATAATCTTCTTGGTATAGATTTCGGTTTCAATGCTTACCCTTTAGGTATTAACGATGATACTAAAGTTGTTGAGGTAAGTCCTTTCAGGTTTATTTCTGAAAAACAGCATGCCGATGACTTTGTTGTTAATACGGAAGATGGAGCTTATTGGAAAATGTACAAATTTGCCAGAAGCAATTTTGTTTACCGACCAAGCCGGAGAGTTGAGTTAAGCACTCACATCTGCCCTGGTTTCTGGTATACCTTGATAATGCATCTGCTTTTCTTCATTATTTCTCCGCTTATGGCGTTTGCTGCAGCGGGCAGTTTAATGGATAGCGGCTTTCAATGGACTACGGAATTCTTATCTCCGTCCGTAAACGGTTGGCTGCCTTGGCAATGGTCATTGGGCTTTACAATTAAAGCTTTAATTGGATCCTTTACGACTGTTTGGGTTGTTCTAGCTTCATTAAAACTACTGTGGTTCGGCATTAAATTAGTTGCAGGAAAAATTGCTGAAGTATGGGATGAAGATAGCCCCTTTGTGTATATTCCTATACTAATAATATTTTTTGCCTTGGTTCTGTTTGTATCAGCCGCAACCTCAGGATTTCTTTGGACGTTTTCCTTGGTAGCCTTCTTTAGAACAATACTGAACGGTGCAATTTTCATGTTGTTAATTGATGTTAATGCGAAAAAGGATGACAGATTGAAGCGGATAGCCAGAGTGATGGTTTTTATGTCTTTGCTCAGCTTTATACCTGAATTTCCAAATGAAATATTAGGGACTATTCTAAAAGTTATTTTAGTGATAGGAGCTATTATAGTGTTAGCATTAAAATGGCTAATCGTTTCGATTCCGGCAACCTTTGATTGGCTGCTAGCTAATATTCCCATAGCTTTCTGGTGGCTCATTGATTTATGCGTTTCCATTGGTCAATGGATATATGATACGTTGCTGCCGGCCATAGGATCATTCTTTGTTAGTCTTGTCGAATCAATCTTAATATTCTTTGCTACTTTCGGCATTATATCAATAGCAATGATTTTATGTATTTTGATTCCAATCGGAGTTTTCTGGCTAATGTCAAAAATGGAAGAATGGGGAAAATCTGAAAAAGTAATGAACACAATGGCTAAATACGGACGCTGGCTTATGAACTTCTTATTGTTGACATCATCAGGCGTTCTTATATATCTGCTGTTTTTTCAGCCAACTACCAGTGCTGTTCAGTATTATGATGATTCAATCTGGCCGACTGTTATACGGGCAATCTTCGGAGTGACTATATTATTGGCTCTCTTTGGAAGGTTTTATATGTATAAATACGATGGAAAGTTTAGGAAGTTCATGGATTATTTATCAGGTAGGGTTGATGGTTGGGACTCCAATAAATTAGAAGCAGTTAAGTCTTGGTGGGCTCTTAGTAAAAACAAAGAGTTTACTAAAACTCCCGAAGAGACAAGGCAGCAAATGATAAATCGATTATATGAATTGGTTTTTACAAAATATGTTTTTACACTTGTAACGACCAGTGCTCAAAGAGAAATTTTCAGACTGTGTTTAAGTGAAATTTACAGTAAATCCTTTGTAGATGAACTTGAGCAACGTTTTGAGAAAGATTCTCCTAAGCTAAGACAACAGATGACTAAAATCTGGAGGGGAGGAGAGCTTAGATATTTTTTAATGCTGGCTCAAAGAGAATCGTTTGTTGATGCTCTTAAGGTGGTAATGAAAATCATTAAGAAGAAGGAAAAAGAAGCGAAGAAAATAGAGACTCAGCGTTCCGAGCAAAAAGAACGTCTTATTCTATTTGTTAAGATGATCGGAAGAAATATTTGGAATCCGATTTTCGAAGCTCTGCAAATTTCTTTTGAAGTTCTCAAATTTATGTTTTGGTTGATTGGTAAAATTCTTTATGGAATTGCCTGGCCATTCATAAAGCTCTATAACGGTCTTAAAACGCTGTATAAACTCTGGGACTTATTCCAAAAAAGATGCCCCTGGGTTTCGCAGCCAAAAAATTTGTTGTATAAATAAAAATCTCTTTCAACTAAAAAAGGGACTGATAAAAATCAGTCCCTTTATTATTTTATGATTTATGAACCTCTTTCAATCAAATACGCGCCGACAAGCATGATGATAACCGCCACGGCTTTTTGCGCCAGGTTTTTCCAACCGATTTTTTCTTGGCTGATTTTTGGGAAAAAGACAGTTAAGAATATTCCAATGAGCACGCCGATTAAAGGCTGAAAGCCGTTGACTGATTGGACTAAGGCGAGCGGGGCCAAAAGCATAGCGTAACGGAAAGTTAGAATACCGACAACCGTAATTATTTCGTTGAATAAATTAATACCTATTAGGGCTGTGCGGCTGTTTTTCCATAGTGTAATAAAGTTGCGACGATAACTTGAAAAAAATCCAAGAAAAACCGCCCCCAAGATAAGACTGCCGACATATTCCCAAAAAGATGTGGTCCAAAAATCTGTTTCCAAGGCAAAGATTTTAAAGATAATGCCTTCGCCGGCAATACAGGCGGAAGCGATTAACATAAGCCAGAAAACTTTGGCTTTGAATTTTTTTCTATCAAAATCCCAAGTAATCGCCAAGCCGCCGGAGATAATCAAAAGCGAAGCCATAATCTGGGTCAGAGTCATTGTTTCGCGTAAGAAGATGTAGGCCAGGATATATAAAAATATCGGAATGGTTTGAAACAAAGAGCTAACAAGAGAGGCCTCATCAATTTCAAGCGCGTACAAATAGGCAAGCCAGCCGAAGGTAACAAGAACACCAGCGGCCATAATCATGACGGCTTGGAATAATGAAACATTAAAAACATGAGGCTCGATTAAAAGAACAATCGGTAAGACAATAAGTCCTACCAAAGAAGAGAAAATAATCAAAGCCCCGATACCGAGGTCTTTGAAATATTTACTTAAGAGATATTTATCGATGTGATTGCTGACGCTCCAAAGAAAGGGGCCGATCAGGGCAATCCAAAACCAATTCATATTAGAGTAACTTGCGAATCGCCGCCGCGGCCTTAGCTAGGGCAATCGTTGTTTGCTTGCCGCTTTTCAAATTTTTAATCGTAACGACGTTTTTGTCGGCTTCATTGCCGCCACAGAGGATAGCGAGGGGAATGCCGAGTTTATCGGCATAGCCGAGAGCTTTGCCGATTTTTTCAAAGCCGGGATAAACGAGAATATTCAAATTATGTTTGCGCAAAGAGTTGGCGACTTCTAAGCTGTAATCGGCAACGTCTTCTCCGAGAGCTACGATGAGAACTTGTGCCGGATTGCTCGGACCGTTTTTCAAATCGTCTTTGATTGCGCTAAAAAGTCGGGACAAACCGATTGAGGCGCCAACGCCCGGAATCGGATCGCGGCGATATTGTCCGAGTAAGTTGTCATAACGCCCGCCAGAACAAATACTGCCAATTTTAGTGTCACTGGCGAGATATGTTTCAAAAACCATGCCGGTGTAATAATCAAGCCCGCGAGAAATGCGCAAATCAAAAACGTATTCGTTTGATTTTACTCCAGAGGCCTTAAATAACTCAGAGATTTTCTCCAATTCATCAAGGGCTTTTATAAAGCGATCATCTTTAATGTCTAACAAGCGCATCGCTTTTATGACATCTCGAGGTGAACCTTTAAGATTTACGAATTTAATAATATCTTTAATCTCTTCTTGCTTGAGTCCCGAAGCCTTAAGTTCATCAGCAACAGTTTTCTCACCGAATTTTCTTAGCTTATCGATAGCTCGCAAGACTGGCGTAATTTTATTTTCTAATTTGCGGGATGCGAGCCAGCCAGAAAGAATGCCCCGATGGCTAAGACTAAATGTTACGCCTTTTAGACCCAGCGCGAGTAAAGCGGCGCGGGCGGCCAAAATGATATCAACATCAGCCATTGAACTTTTGCTGCCGAGAATATCAATATCGCATTGATAAAACTGACGATAGCGGCCGGCTTGCGCTTTTTCAGCGCGCCAGACTTCTTGAATCTGATAGCGGCGAAAAGGAAAAGCAAGCTCATTAAAATGTTCAGCCGCATATCGGGCAAGGGGAATCGTCAAATCAAAACGCAGAGCAAGATCGGTGTCGCCCTTGCTAAAGCGATAAACTTGTTTCGAAGTTTCGCCGCCTTCTTTGGCGAGCAAGACCGGCGCCAATTCCAAAGCCGGAGTTTCCAACGGCGCATAGCCGTATTGCTCGTACGACATTTTAATAATAGCGACCATGGCGTTAAACGCGAGCTGATCGGCGGGCAATAATTCATTAAAGCCCGAAGGACGTTTAGGAGTAATCATATCTTGTATTGTACTGAAAATAGCTTATTTTAGCAATTGCAAAAGGCCTTGGAGTATGGTACTTTTTAGTCATTATGTCACAATTGGCTAAATCTTTTATTGCCTCTGATCATGAGGCGAATATACGCGAGGCTTGGGAAAAGTCCGGTTTTTTTAATCCGGATAATCTAAAAAGAATCGACCAAGGTTCCTATACGATTGTTTTGCCGCCGCCAAACGTTACCGACCGGCTTCATTTGGGCCATGCTTCGATGATCGCTATTGAAGACCTTTTGATTCGTTATCATCGCATGCAGGGTTATAAAACACTCTGGCTACCCGGCACCGATCACGCGGCTATCGCAACCCAGGCGGTGGTGGAAAAGGCCCTGTATAAAGAAAAGCGACAAACTCGTCATGATATCGGCCGCGAGGCGTTTTTGAAAAAAGTTAACGAATTCGCGCTTGGAACCCAGCAAACGATTCTCGGTCAGATTAAGAATATGGGTGCCTCGCTTGATTGGTCGCGCTTGGCTTTTACGCTTGATGAACCGCGGCAGAAGGCCGTACGCAAGATGTTTGTCGAGATGTATGAGGCCGGCGCACTCTATCGCGGCGAGCGTATTGTCAATTGGTGCCCGCATTGCCAATCAACCTTGTCTGACGATGAAGTTGAGTATAAAACGCAAAAAACGATTTTGTATACTTTTAAATATGATAAAAATTTTCCGATTTCTATTTCAACAACTCGTCCGGAAACAAAACTCGGTGACACGGCGGTAGCGGTGAACCCAAAAGATGAACGGTACGCGAAATTTATCGGACAGATTATCGAAGCTGATTTTTGCGGCCAGAATTTAAAATTAAAAATTATCGGCGATCATGAAGTTGATATGAACTTCGGAACCGGCGCCCTCGGCGTTACGCCGGCACATTCGATGATAGATTGGCGGATGGCGGAAGCTAATGATTTACCGAAGATAAAAGTTATTAATGAACAAGGAAAAATTCATGATGGGTTTGGAGAATATACTGGCTTGACTTCGGTCGAAGCTCGCGAAAAAATCATTGAGAAACTCAAGGCTGACAACTTGATTGAAAATGAAGAAGAAGTTGATCATAATATTTCAATTTGTTATCGCTGTGGTACGGCAATCGAACCTCTGCCTTCCTTACAATGGTTCGTCGCGGTAGATAAGCCATTGGATCGTTTGGGCAATAAGTCTTTGAAAGAAGCCGCTTTGGAAGTCGCGGAGAAAAATCAAATTAATTTTGTCCCTGAACGTTTCGGCAAGCAATATTGCTCCTGGATGAAAAATTTGCGCGATTGGTGCGTGTCGCGGCAGATTTGGTTCGGTCATAGAATTCCGGTTTGGTATAAGGGAGAAGAAATATATGTCGGCGAGAACGCGCCCGAAGGTGAAGGCTGGAAGCAGGATGAAGATACGCTTGATACTTGGTTTTCATCCGGCATGTGGACCTTTTCGACTTTGGGTTGGCCGGAAAAAACCAAAGACTTAAACGCTTTTCATCCGACTGATGTGCTGGAAACCGGCTATGAAATCATTACGCTTTGGGTTTCGCGCATGATTATGATGTCCTTGTTCGCTCTTCAGCAAATTCCTTTTAAAACCGTCTATTTGCACGGCATGGTTTTAGATAAGGACGGTAAAAAGATGAGCAAAAGCAAGGGCAATGGCATTGATCCGGTTGAAGTCGCTAAGGAATTCGGTACGGACGCAGTCCGCTTATCGCTCCTGCTCGGCAATACGCCGGGAACTGATTTGCGCATCAACGAAGACAAAATCGCTTCGTTCCGAAATTTCTCCAATAAGCTCTGGAACATCAGCCGTTATATTTTGGGACAGGAAAACTCCTCCGCCGTTCTTGAAAATTCCGAATTGAACCTGACTGACCGTTGGATTTTGTCTCGCCTTCATAAGACTATTGAATATGTTAATCAACATATTGATGCTCATGATTTTTCCGGAGCGGGCGAAGCTTTGCGCGCCTTTACGCTCGACGATTTGGCCGATTGGTATTTGGAAGCCAGCAAGTTTGAAAACTCGACGCAAAAGACAAATGTTTTATATTATGTTCTTGAAAGAATATTAAAACTTTGGCATCCCTTCATGCCCTTTGTTACCGAAGCGATTTGGCAATCCTACCACGAGGATTTGTTATTGGTTGCGCAATGGCCGAGCGTCGATGGCACTTATATAAATGAAAGTGCAGAATCAGAATTTTCCTTCCTACGCGAAGTCATTACGGCCATCCGCAACGCGCGCAGTGAAAATAAGATTCCGCCGGCGCAAAAGATTAAAGCCGCCTTCGGCCCCCATCCGCAGGCCGCCATTCTTGAAGAACATCAAATTTTGCTTAAGTCCCTGCGTACCGGCCTAGGCGATCTAAGTTTTAACGTTACTGACAAAATTCCTTCGGCCATCTTTGTTTCCGTAAAGGGACTGGAACTGCAACTTGAGACCGAAGTTGATCTCGATATTGAACGCGCTCGCTTGGAAAGTGAACTTAAAAAAATTTCCGCTCTTGCCGAAGCTTTGGCGAGTCGATTGGACAACAAAGAGTTTGTTGACAAAGCACCGAAAGAAATTATTGCGAATGAAAAAAATAAACTTGCGGAATATAATTCATCGCTCGAAAAAATAAAACAGCGTTTGTCTGAACTCTCTTAAAAAATCTCTTTGGGCTGTGGAAAACTGTTGATAACTTTTCAAACGGCGCGCAACAGCGCCGTTTTTATTTTTAAGATATTTTTTAGTGAGAAAATTTTTTTTTGCTCTTATTTTTATTTTTTACAAAAAATAAGCCATTTTTGCCAAAAATAGATTAAAATTATTTTTGGAAGATTATTTTGCAATTATATTTAAAAAAAATCGAACATAGAATAAAAATTTGTCTTTTTTATTATTTTGTTGTCTGATTCGTGTTATAATTAATAGTGAGAAATGATTGATCAATCAAACGAGGTTACTCGTAAGATCATTTCTAACGAAAGGGGGTGACACTATGCCTAAGAAGAAAAAAGCCGCAAAGCGCCCGGCCGCCAAGAAAAAGGCTGTCAAGCGCCCCGCGAAGCGTAAAGCCGCTCCGAAGAAGAAAGCCGCTAAGCGCAAGGCTGCGCCCAAGAAGCGCAAAGCCGCTAAGCGCAAGAAATAGTTTTTAATTTGGAACAAAGACCCTCCGTTTATCGGAGGGTTTTTGTATTGGGGCAAAATGGACTTTTTGGGGTTGCTTAGATATACTGAAATTACTATGAAAATACAAGAAATTCTTGACCGCGGCGTCGAACGCGTTTATCCGAGCCGCGAGGCTTTGGAAAAAGCGCTTAAATCCGGCAAAAAATTGAAATTCTACGCCGGCTTTGACCCAAGCGCCAAATCTTTGCATATCGGCAACGCCATTCAGCTGGCTAAATTAAGTCAGCTTCAAGAAGCGGGACATGAAGTAATTTTTCTAATCGGTGATTTCACCGGCATGATTGGCGATCCAAGCGGCAAGGCGGCCGCCCGCCAACAGCTTGATCGCGCTGCGGTCAAAGCCAACGCCAAGCTTTGGAAGAAACAAGCTTCGGCCTGGATTTCTTTTTCCGGCCGCAATGCCGCCGAAGTCAAATACAACAGCAAGTGGTATGACAAAATGTCGGTTGAAGATTTTATCCGGCTTGGTTCTAATTTCACGGTGCAACAGATGATTATCCGAGATATGTTTCAGGAGCGCCTTAAAGAGGAAAAACCGATATATCTACATGAATTTTTATACCCCTTGATCCAAGGTTATGATTCCGTGGCTATGGAAATCGACGGAGAAGTCGGCGGCAATGACCAAACCTTTAATATGTTGGCCGGGCGCGATTTGGTAAAAGCGCTGACCGGAAAAGAGAAATTCGTTATAACCAGCAAGCTCTTGGTTGATAGCGAAGGCAAGAAGATGGGTAAAACCACAGGCAATATCGTCAATCTCGATGAAACTCCGGAAAACATGTACGGACAGATTATGGCTTGGCCCGATTCAATCTTGTCGATTGCCTTCGAGCTCTGCACCAAACTGTCTTATCAGGAAGTCAAGAAGGTGCAAGAACGTTTGCGCGATACAACGCTTAATCCGCGGGATTTCAAGATGAAATTGGCGCATGAAATCACCAAAATTTATCACGGCGATAAAAAAGCCGACGCCGCCGAAGCGCATTTCGTCAAAACGATTCAGAAAAAAGAAACCCCCGATGAAATGGAAACAGTCAAAATAAAAGCTTCCAATATTATTGAAGTATTGGTTGAAGCCAAGCTGGCGTCTTCAAAAAGCGAAGCCCGCCGACTATTGGAACAGAAAGGAATCAAAGTTAACGGAGAAATAATTACTGATGCCAATTATGAGATATCGACCTCATCGGTAGTCCAGAAAGGCAAACGTGAATATCGCCGTATTGTGAAATAAGATGTACGCTTTAGAAAAAATTAAACATGACTTATCGGCCGCCATCGGCCGATCTATCAAGACGGAAGTTAAACTTTCCGATTTTGTGGCGCCGCCGCAAGCCGAGCTGGGAGATATAAGTCTGCCTTGTTTTGTTTTTGCAAAAGCTCTGGCAAAAAGCCCGGTAGAGATAGCCGCAGAGATTTCCGAAAAACTTTCCGGAATGAAATGGGTAGATAAGTCCACTGCCAGCGGACCCTACGTTAATATTTCATTGAGCGCCGCGGCCTTGGTTGCAATTTTAAAAGATATTGTTAAACACGGCGCTAAATACGGCGAAAACAAAAGCGGCGCTAAAAAACGCGTCATGATCGAATACTCTAATGCCAATACGCATAAGGAATATCATGTCGGCCATCTGCGCAATATCGCCTACGGCGATTCCGTCAGCCGTATTCTTGCAGCCAATGGCTGGAAGGTGATTCCGGTTTCCTATATCAATGATTTTGGCATTCATGTCGCCAAAACCATTTGGTGGCTGTATCACGAGCATAATATTGAAGCTAGGAAAATTTTGAAAGAAGGTACGGAAAACAAAGGTTATTTTCTCGGGCGGCAATATGCCGAAGCAACGCAACGGATTGAGGAGCATGAAGGCGCTAAACTCGAAGTTGGACAAGTCATGCAGCAAATAGAGAGTCGGCGCGGCGATATGTATAAGCTATGGAAGAAAACGCGGCAATGGAGCATTGACCAATTTGCCACGATTTACAAAGAACTCGGCGTACGCTTTTCGACTACTTTTTACGAAAATGAGTTTATCGAGGCCGGTTTGAAGATGGTTAAGGAATTGGAGACCAAGGGAGTTTTAAAACGCAGCGAGGGCGCCGTAATCGCCGATTTAGAGGCCTACAAGCTCGGCGTCTTGGTAGTATTGCGTTCTGACGGCACAGCGCTTTATCCGGTTGCCGACTTGCCTTTGGCTATCAAAAAAATAAAAGGTTATAAGCTCGATCATTCCTTGTATGTCGTCGATGTTCGTCAATCGCTTTATTTCAACCAGCTCTTTAAAATTTTGGAATTGCTGGGTTATAAAACCAAGTTGGAGCATCTGACTTATGATTTTGTAAAATTGCCTTCGGGTATGATGTCGTCTCGTACCGGAAATATTATTCCGTACGAAGATTTGAAAAATATGGCTTTGGAAAAAGCCAAGGCGGAAATCATTCAGCGGCATAATAATTGGCCGACTAAAAAAATCAATCAAGTGGCCTCGGCCGTCGCTTTTGGCGCGCTTAAATTTGAAATGATTAAAGTCGGTTCGGATAAATCGATTACCTTTGATATGGACAGCGCCCTGCGCTTTGACGGCTTTACAGCTGCTTATCTGCAATATGCTTATGCTCGCATTCAAAGCATTAAACGAAAAGCTCCGCTAACGCTTAAGCGTTCGACGATTGATTATGCTCAGCTTAATGAAACTCGTGAAAAAGTTTTGATTATAAAGTTGGCTAATTTTTCGGCTTCGGTTAGTGCGGCCGGAGAAAAACGTGATCCGGCCGAAATTGCTAAATATCTTTTTGATTTAGCGCAAACGGCTAATGATTATTATCACGCTGTTCCGGTTTTGAAAGCCGATCGCTCGACCGGCGCCGCGCGTTTGGCTTTATTGGACTCAATTGCTTTGGTTATTGAACAAGGCCTGAAGCTTTTGGGAGTAGAGGTTGTTGAGGAAATGTAGAGGGGGATAAGTTGAAAAAAATACTAAGATTAAAGACCTTGAATGGGGTCTTTTTTCTTGCTATATTTGTCATACCTCTCCGTATTAAATTTTAATATTGAGAGTATGAAAAAATATCTTACAGGAGATGAAATGTTTCCTATGCTAGCACAATTTGCCAATCAAATTCATCAACAAATTGAGGATTTGAAAGATATTATGAATACCCGTTTCGATACAATCGAAAAACGGCTCGATAATCACGAAGAGCGTCTTAATCGAATTGAATTAACTATGGTTAGGAAAGATGACTTTAATCACTTATTCAGAGCTTTGACTAGAGTTTTGTCAGAAAAAGAATTACTTACGCAAGCAGAATACCGCTATTTTCTGAGTCAAACACAGGATTAGCGAACAACCGCCCCGAATTTTTCAATCGTGACTTCCTCTAATTTTTTGTGTTTAGCATCAACCTCTTCGCTGGTCAGCGTTCTGTCTAAGGAGCGATAGACAGTTCGGAAAGTATAAGAAATTTTATCTTTACCGAATTTTTCTTCGTTTTCATAGGTGTCCAATAATTTTACCTCCTCGGTCATTTCCGTTCCGGCAATTTCGCGAATCAACTCATAATAGGCGTTAAGGTCGAAATTTTTATCAACTATAAAGGAAATATCGCGCGTAATCGGAGGATACTTGCTGACCGGCTCGAAGATATGGTCAAGGTCGGCCAATTGTTTGGTAACGCGTTCATCGTCGGAGTAGAGAAGACGGATATCCGGAATGCGCTGTTTGATCATCGCTAAACGGTCGGAGCCGAAACCAAAGGCCCAAGCATTATATTTGTCGGGATCAATGCCGAGGTTGCGAATAACATTCGGATGAGCGATGCCCGCGCCGAGTATTTCAATCAGTTGTCCGTCCCATTCGATATTCATTTCAACGCTCGGATCGGTATAAGGGAAATGGTCGACAATGAATTTATATTTTACGTCCTTACCGTAGAGAGCTTCGCAAACTTCGATTAAAATCGCTTCCAAATCTTTTTGATCAAGAGTTTTAATGTCTTTTCTAATAACGAAAAAGCCGTCGATTTGGTGCAGAATATTATAGTGCTGCCAATCGATTTCATCGCGGCGATAACATTTGCCATAACTTAATACGCCGACAGAGCCGTGCTTTTCTAAACGTTCTCGAACCTCCGGAATATCCAAATAATATTTCCACATGAGGGAAGTATGCGGACGAAGGATATGGTTCTCATCGATGAAATAAGAATCAGAGGCAGTGCGGGCCGGATGATCTTTCGGGAAGTTGAAGAGATCGAAAACGATTTCCGGCGTAATAACTTCCGGCGTTTCAATCAAATCAAGATTTTTCAAACTCGGTAAATTAATAACCCTTTCGGTAATCGCTTTGACCGGAGAACCCTCTTTTTTGCTTAAATCGGGAATAGCGATATAGCGCTGTAAGCGTTTGCTCTCCGGATCGCTTTTCGCGTTTAACTCAGCGTACAAGCGTTCCTGTTCGCTCATGTCGGTTTTGTAATGATGCCGCTGTAAGTGCGGCGCTTCGTACATATTCATAAATTTCAATAAAAATTGATGTAAAAATAAAAGACCCTGGCGCGGGTCTAGTGGTATTAGCTTAAAAACGCCTTACCATAGACCCTTCTGTGTAAAGGGAAAAGTGAATGAGAATTTAAAGCCGAAATTCTGACTTTTCATATGGTTTTAGTCTAGCCCAACTTGTAATTTTAGGCAAGTTTGCTAGGAATAAGATATAATCAGCCTATGACCCTCGATCAAGTTAAAAAATTAAATATTCCTCAAAGTCCCGGCTGTTATCAGTATTTTAATAAAGAAGGGAAGTTGATTTATATAGGAAAGGCTGTGAATCTGCGCAGCCGCGTTTTTTCGTATTGGCGCACCTCGGCCAATCATACGCCGATGAAAGCGAAGATGGTAAAGGAGATTTCTAAGATAAAATGGGTTGAAGTTGATTCGGAAATTGAAGCCTTGCTGCTCGAAGCCAATTTAGTGAAGAAACATCAGCCCTATTACAATATTATGCTGCGCGACGATAAGCGCTTTAACTATATTCATATTTCTTTAGAAGATGAGATTCCGGGAGTATTTTTGACGCGTACGATTGGCAAGGCGGGAAAATATTACGGACCCTTTGTCAGCGGATTGGCGGTTAAAGAAACCTTGAAAGCCCTGCGCAAGATATGGCCCTATTGCACGATGCGTAAAATTCAAAAAAAATCTTGCTTCTATTATCAAATCGGACGCTGTCTCGGGCCCTGCGGTCAAAAAGTTTCTATTAAAGATTATAAGGACCAGGTAATTAAGCCTTTGATTTTATTCTTTGAAGGTAAGAAAAAAAGAGTCATCAAGAGTTTGCCTGAAGAAAAAAGAGAGTACATGCAACAAGTTTTGGAAAACACCCATGTTATCGGCGTCGCTGAAAAATACGCCAACGACGTTGTCGAACTCGCTAAGATACTTAATCTGAAAAAAGTTCCGCAACGGATCGAGGGCTATGATATTTCCAATACCTTTGGGAAAGAAGCGGTCGGTTCGATGGTGGTGTTTAATGGCGGAGAAGCCGATAAAAACGAATATCGCAAATTCAAGATTGTCGGCAAGTTTTCAAGCGATCGTAAAAAAGGCGATGTTCAAATGATTTCCGAAATTTTAGAACGGCGTTTGAATAACGATTGGCCCTTGCCCGATTTGATGATTATCGACGGCGGCAAGCAGCAGCTTAATGTTGCCGCGCGGATTTTAAAAAAGTACAAGCAGGATATCGCTTTTATAGGAATCACTAAGGGCGAAGGCCTGCGCAGCGCCCATGCCCCGGATAAGATATTTTTTCCGGGGGAATCAAAGGCTTTAGAGCTTCCTTTGGCGTCGCCGGCTCTGCATTTGATCAAGCGCGTGCGCGATGAAGCGCACCGTTTCGCGATTAGCTATCATCGTAAAATCAGAGGAAAAAGATTCTTGGCAGGCTGAAATTTATATGGTACAATAGCGCGTACTTACATTAATTAAAAACTATATGGCTCAGCAATTTACAAAGGACAGCTTTGCTTCCGAGGTTATCGAAGCCTCAAAAGCCAAGCCGGTGCTGGTTGATTTTTTTGCGACTTGGTGCGGACCCTGTCAGGCGCAGGCACCGATTGTCGATGAAATCGCGGCCGACTTCGAAGGCAAGGCGATTGTCGGTAAGCTCGATACCGATCAGGCAATTGACGTTGCCCGGCAGTACGGCGTTATGAGCATCCCGACCTTGATTGTCTTTAAGAACGGACAGCCGACCGAACGTTTTACGGGAGTTCAGGAAAAAAACGTTTTGGCCGAAGCCCTGAACAAGAATCTATAATTTAATATGAAAATAAAGGAGGGGACAGCGGCAGCAATATTTATTATTGTTGCCGCTTGGTTATCGTTCTGGTTTTTATATGAAGGCGAACAAAGGCTGGAAGTCAGTTTTTTGGATATCGGGCAGGGCGACGCCGCTTTGATAGAAACGCCTAACAATAAAACCATTCTGGTCGACGGCGGTCCGCCGGATAAAGCCGTCTTGCGCGAACTTGGACGTTCTTTGCCTTTTTGGCAGCGGCGAATCGACCTAGTGATTCTCAGTCATCCGCACGATGATCATTTCGGCGGCTTGACCGCGGTAGCCGAACGTTACTCGATCGGCGCCGTAATATTGAGTGATTTTCCTTATAACACTCCGCCATATCAAGAGTTCATAGTAACTTTGAAAAATAAAAAAATTCCAATCGTCTATGCCAAGCAAGAAGATATAACTGTCGACGGGGTAATTTTTAATTTTATATTCCCTTTCGATAGTTTAGCGGAGTCTAAGATTGAGAATCCCAATAACGCCTCTTTGGTATTTCGCTTGTCATACGGTGAAGTCGATATACTATTTACGGGCGATGCTGAGACAGAGCTGGAGACTGAGTTATTGAAGATCTCCAAGGCGGAATTATCTGCGGAAATTTTGAAATTAGGCCATCACGGCTCAGATACTAGCTCGACGGAAGCTTTTTTGGATACTGTCAATCCCGAACTGGCAATTGCTTCGGCTGGCAATGATAATAGTTATGGTCATCCATCGCCGCGCATTTTAAGGCGGCTCGAACGTCGCGGAATAAAAAGTTATCGTACGGATCAAGATGGGACAATTAGGCTTAAAATTGACGGACGCAGCGTCTTTAAGAACAAGGCTTGCATTATCGGCTGTTCATAGCTATAATCGGGGTATTGATTATTATTTTTATTAAGTATGCAGGAAAAGACTTTGGTTATCATTAAACCGGATGGAGTGCAACGTTCCTTGATTGGAGAAATCATTAAGCGTTTCGAATTAGTTGGTCTTAAGCTGGTCGGTTTGAAAATGCTTATTCCGACTGAACAAATGGCAACTGATCATTATTATAATGTTGGCGGCGAGGAATGGCTTGAAGCGGTTGGCGCTAAAGCGCGGGCTGCTTATGAAAAGAAAGGCCAAGAGTCACCCTATAAAACCAATCGTGATAACGGTGTTGCGGTTATGGAAGCTAATGCCAAATATTTAAGCGCCGGCCCGGTCATTGCAATGATTTGGCAAGGCGGGCACGCTGTTGAATTGGTACGTAAGATTGCCGGTTTTACAGAGCCCTTGACCGCCGCTCCGGGAACAATCCGCGGAGATTTTACGCTTGACTCTTTTGCCGCCGCTGACACCGATCGTCGCAGTATCAGAAATTTGATTCATGCTTCAGGTAAGGTTGAAGAAGCCGAGAAAGAAATTGATATGTGGTTTAAACCCGAAGAAGTTCTGTCCTATCGTTTGATTCAGGATGAAATTCTCTACGACGTTAATTTGGACGGCTTCAAAGAATAGGTTGACCCTCTTAACTGTTTTTTGTTATAATAAAATCGTGCTGTTTTGATCGAACATGCACAACGGGAAAACAAAAACCGCCCCTTTTCGGGGCGGTTTTTATATGTTATTATAGAAATAGATAAGCTCTTTCTCTTTGCCCCGGCTTCATTAATCCTGATTTAAGTTTTGGATCAAACTTTACATTATTGGCATCTTTTTTTCTCGTTGCCCGTGGGCGCCGGGATGAAGGCTATGGAGTTTTACATAAAGCTCCTACTGTGATCAGCCAATACTTGGTCGGGCTCTTGATGGGGCTAGGTTAGAGAGAAAGCATGTCCCAGCGAAAGCCGGGATTTTTATTGCGGGACGTAGTATAACGGTAGTACGTGCCCATGGGGTGGGTATAGCGAGGGTTCAATTCCCTCCGTCCCGACAATTTATGAATATATTGAAAGGCATTTTTACTCGTCAATTTTTCATCACCCTGCTCTTGTTGGGTCTTTTGGCTTTATTCGCCTTGCCACTAACAAAAAATTGGCGTCAAAAACGAGCCATTGATAAAGAGATAGCTGAACTTGAGCAACAGGTTAGTAGTTTTGAAAATAAGAATTCAAGTTTGCGACAAGTGCTTGATTACATGCAATCGGAACAGTTTGTTGAAGAAGAGGCGCGCAGCAAATTGAATTATAAAAAACCCGGCGAGCAGGTGGTAGTTATCGAAGGTTTGCCATCTGAATCCGGGGCGACGGCTTCGGCTTCTGCCTTGTTTGATTTTCCCGCCCCGCCGCCGGACAAAAATGCCGAACTGCGCTTGAGCGGAAACCTTAAACGCTGGTTGGAATACTTTTTCAATTGAGCCGACCATGGGACTTGAACCCATAACCTATGGTTTACGATACCATTGCTCTACCAGTTGAGCTAGGTCGGCCTTAACCTTATTGATACTATCAGCTTGGCGGCAATAGTCAAGAATCTTTGAGCGGGATACCGGAATCGAACCGGCGCACTTAGCTTGGGAAGCTAATGTACTGCCACTATACGAATCCCGCAATTTTTCTTTTATCTTAGTGCTAATTTAGCGATTCGACGGCAATGTGGTATAATTATATTGTCTTTAGATTATTGTCGTCAACTCCGGTTGATTTTTTATTTTGATTATGAAACGTTTTTTTATCGCCAGTCTAATCATTTGTTTTTCTATCTCGAATGCGCCTTTTGTTTTGGCGCAAGAAAGCTCTCCGGCTTATGAGTTTGAAGCCAGCGTCGGTCAAAATGGTTTAAACCGAGACCTATCTTTGAATGCTTTTGATAACTTGATAAATATAGGTTTACCGGCCGGCCAGTTGACTGCCCCAGCCGTAATCAGATTGTCCCAGATTCATGAACCGGCTAAGGCGCCCAATGGATTCAGCGACAGTTCAGTATTATATCAAATAGATATTCCGGCGGCGGCCTTTGCTCAGGGGCGTTTTTTTATCAGTTTAAAGAGTTCCGGTTCTGACAAATACAAACAACTCTACTTTTTTGACAAAAATTCAGCCGAGGGTTGGCGGCCCTTGCCAACCAATGAAAATTTCGGCAAAGGAGTCATTAGTACATATCTGACAATGCCCTTTGCGCGTTTGGCTGTTTTTGAAAGCACTTCGGCCATAGTGAAGGGCAAGGCCAGTTGGTACAAATATAAGAACGGCTTATTCGCCGCTTCGCCTGACTTTCCTAAAGGCAGTCGATTGCGCGTCATCAACCTTGATAACCGCAAATCAGTTGATGTTGTTGTGAATGATTTCGGACCGAACCGTAGTTTGCACCCTGATCGAGTTATTGATTTAGATGCCGTTGCCTTTGCTCGCTTGGCTCCCCTGGGACAAGGCATGATCAATAATATCGCGGTCGAGAAATTGCCCGATCATATCGGTTCTTTATCCGCTCCTTCAACTTCGCCGGCCGATCCGACTGCTTTAGCAGTATCGGCCAAGGCCGCCATTGTTTTTAACAGCGCCGATAAGACTGTTTTGTGGAGCAAGGCGGAAGATTCAGTTTTGCCCCTGGCCAGTTTGACCAAATTAGCCGCGGTTAAAATTTTTCTTGAAACCAAGCCGGATTTGAATAAGGTCGTAGCTTATTCAGTCAAAGATGAACAGCTCAATAATCTTTATGTACCGGCTAGCCAGTCGGCTCGTTTGCGCCTCAAAGACGGCGATACCTTGTCTTTGAAAGATTTTGTTTATTCTTCATTAATCGGCTCGACCAACAATACGGTTGAAACTTTGGTTAGATTTTCCGGACTGACGCGCGAGGCCTTTATCGCAAAAATGAATTCACGCGTCAAACAATGGGGAGCGACGAAAACTCGTTTTGTTGAGCCGACCGGGTTGTCGCCTAAAAATGTTACGACGGCTCGCGATTATGTTATAATAGCAAGAGAAGCTTTTCTTGATCCGATTATTGCATCGGCCAGCGTCCGTCCGTCTTACAGTTTAACAACCCGCAACACAAAGACTCCGCATAATTTTAAAAATACCAATTTGATTGCGCGTCAAAGCGATTCTGAATTGCTCGGTTCCAAAACCGGTTATCTTGACGAAGCGGGGCATTGCTTGGTCACTAAATGGCCGACTTCAAAAAATAAGAACATTATCGTCGCTTTGTTCGGCGAGCCGACTAAGCAAGCCAGCGTTGACGACACTAGACTGCTGATGAGTTTCGCCGCCCAACATATCAAATAAGATGATTACACTAGAAAATGTTTCCAAAACTTACCCGCCAAACATTAAAGCGCTTGATCGCGTGTCTTTATCTATTAAAGCGGGAGAATTCGTTTCTCTGGTTGGACAATCGGGTACCGGAAAAACAACTTTTGTCCGCTGTTTGATAGGCGAAGAAAAACCCAAAGAAGGGAAAATAAAAATAGGAGATTGGGACATTACCAAAATAGGCAAAAGAGAAATTCCTTATTTGCGTCGTCAGGTCGCTGTTATTTTTCAGGACTTCAAACTTCTGCCTAAAAAAACCTTGTATGAAAACGTGGCCTTTGCTCTTGAAGTAGCCGGCAAAAGCAATGCCAAGATAAAATCGATTGTTCCGCAGGTAATGAAGATTGTCGGTCTCGGCGCTAAGATGCATCGCTACCCGAACGAAGTTTCCGGCGGCGAACAACAGCGCGCCGCCATTGCCCGCGCCTTGGTTTATCAACCCAAGGTTTTGTTGGCTGATGAACCGACCGGCAATTTGGATTCCATTAATGCTCAGGAAATTATTGATTTGCTCAAAAAAATTAACGAATTCGGTACAACCGTTATTCTTGTGACGCATAATCGAGATATCGTTAACCGCTTGAAACGGCGCGTTATCACCTTGCATGACGGACGGGTAATTTCCGATCAAGCTGTTGGGAAATATGTTCTCTAATATGATTATTTCAATACTTCGCGCCGCTAAGTTCAGTCTGCAAGATATTGCCCGCAATGTCTGGCTTTCTATTGTGACAGTTTTGATTCTGGTTTTGGCTTTTTTCTCGGTTAATCTTTTGTTGTCGGTACAGGTTATAAGCCAAGCCGCCATTGATACGGTGCGGGACAAAATTGACGTCAGTTTATATCTTAAAACCGATGCGCCGGAAAGCGAAATCCTCGCTTTGCGGGCGGCCATTTCCGGAATTGAAAATGTCCGTGAAGTTATTTATGTTTCAAAGCAAGAAGCCCTCGAAGATTTTCAAACCCGTCATAAGAACAACCCGGATATTCTTGAGGCCTTACGGGAATTGGATTCCAATCCTTTGTCGCCAAGCTTGATTATTCGGCCCAATGATGTTAATCGTTACGACGGATTAATCGCCGAACTTAACCGCATATCTAATCCGATTATCGAAAGCCGTAATTTCGATGATCATAAATTAATGCTGGAGAAAATTAACATGATAACCGAGCGGGTTAACCAGGCCGGTTTCGCGGTTAGTCTTTTATTCATCTTTATCACATTGCTCGTACTTTATAATACTTTGCGCGTGGCGATTTATACTCATCGCAGTGAAATTGCGATTATGCGCTTGGTCGGCGCCTCTGACTGGTTTATTCGTGCGCCCTTTATTATCTCCAGCTTGTTATATACTTTAATCGGGGTTGTAATATCAGGCACGGTTTTTTATCTCTTCCTTAATCTTTTACAGCCCTATCTTGAAGCTTTTTTCCTTAATTACGATTTCAATATCATTCATTATTTCCAAAGCAATTTCGCCCAGTTCTTCATACTGGAATTCGCCGCCGCCGCGGCCATTAATATAATCGCCAGCTTGGTAGCAGTGCGCAAATACTCTAATATATAATATGCTGTCGCTAGCTCAAGAAAAACTGATTCGCTCGCTCGCTACGAAAAAAGGCCGGACCGAGTCCGGTTTTTGTCTAGTCGAAGGCAAAAAGAATGTCGCTGAAGCCAAAGGTTTTGTTGAATTTTCTTTTACCGATAAAGATAGTCGAAACTTTAATAAGTTGGTTGAAACAGTAACGCCGCAACCGATTGCCGCTGTCGCTAAAATACCACAGTGGGAATTGAACAATTTAGTTGAACGTCCTTGTGTCGTTGTGCTTGACGGCGTACAAGATCCCGGTAATGTCGGAACCATCTTGCGCTTATGTCTTGGTTTTAAGGCTTCCTTATTGTTAGTTGAATCGGCTGACCCCTCTTCGCCCAAAGTTATTCGTTCTTCGGCCGGAGCATTTTTCAAAGTGCCTTGGTGCGAGGTGATGCGCTCGGAAGCTGAAGCCGCTATAGCGTCTTTAGGGCGGCCGATTTATCGCTTAGAAAATAAAGCTGGAGCCGATAAAAGTTTGAAAAAATTCAGCGCTGAAAAAGCGGCGATTTTAATCGCGGGTTCCGAGGGACAGGGGATTAAGCTTTCGATTTCCGGAACCTCTTTGCAAATTACTCATGACGATACTTTGGAATCCTTGAACGTCGCCGCGGCCCTCGCTATTAGCCTCTACGCTTTTTACTCAAAATAAAAAAGCTTAACCCGTACAAAGTTAAGCTTAAAAATAATAGGCTTTTTCCTCGCCCCTGAGCAATGGGTAATAATTTCCATACTCAGGTTTTTTGTTTTTTATGAAATTATGAATCGCTTCAAGAGGGGAATAGGCCAGTTCTTCGGCAATCGGCTTTTCCTCCCCATTCAGTTCATAAATATCATATGTTTTGAGGTCAAATAAGCCAAGTTGCATTTTTATTTGTGACTTCTGTCCACTCAATGAACGATTCCTCCGACTTTAATTATCAGTACTATAACAAAAAATTAAACTTTTGGCAAGGCTATTTATTGACAGTATTTGGATATTTTATTTTAATAAATTTATTTAATATTAGCTAAAAAAGAGTTATTATGGCTTAAACAACTTGACAAGATTTAATATATATGCTATTATATAGGTATTGAAAATCAAATAACTTCAAGGAGAAGAAAATGAGAGCTATCATAGCTATAGTAGTAATCGTAATTGTTACATTGATCAGTAATTCGGCGTACGGTCAGACAGTTGCTGGTGATGTTAATCCTAGTAAAGTTCCGGTCGTTTATGCCGCTGATACAGAAAAAGGCCAAGAAGTAACAGTATCGAGGAGCGGAGATTATTACCACTTTTCCGATAACGTAAAAAAGATTCAGATTTTCTTTAACGGAAAATCAGCCCACATGATCAATGTCACAGACGGTAAGGTGTCATTGAACTGGGATAAGGCCTTCAGCTTTCAGTGCTTTGATGAAAGAGGCAATAAAATTTTTATAGCCGACAAAAAATTTCACCCCATAAAATAAAACCAATTTTTTCCTTCTAATCCCCCGGGACAGAGCTCAACCAATGAGAGCCTGTCCCAATTTTTTTATTTAAACAAAAACCTCTCCCGCAAAGGAGAGGTTTTTTAAATGCCTTGGTAATTACCAGCGGCGATTATTGTCGCGCGCGGGACGTTCGGCCATCGGACGGGCTTCACTGACGTTAATGGTACGACCGTCAAGGTCAGAACCGTTCAACATTGAGATAGCTTTTTGAGCTTCCTCTTCAGTGGCCATTTCCACAAAGCCGAAACCCTTTGAACGGCCCGTAGCCCGATCCATAATAATGGACGCAGACTCAACGGTACCGGCAGCCGCAAAGTGATCGCGGAGGCGATCTTCGGTGCAGGCAAAAGGAATTCCGCCGACAAACAATTTCTTAGCCATAGCAAGAATTGTTCTTAAGAATAAAGTTGTAAGGCGACCTTCGTCAAGTTTATCTCAAGAAACCGCTAGGCTTTTGGGAACGCGGCAAGCCGCTTTAACGTGAACGAGACACTTACAAACAATCACAGCGTACTATTTTATGAATAATTTGTCAACTTGATCCCAATTGACGATTTCCCAAAAGGCGGCAATATAGTCGGCCCTTTTATTTTGGTAATTGAGATAATAAGCATGCTCCCAAAGATCTAGGCCTAAAAGCGGGCTCAAACCGCTTGAGAGAGGAGAATCTTGATTGGGCGTTGAAACTATATGCAGCGCGCCGCTCATGTTCTTAACTAGCCAAGTCCAGCCAGAACCGAAATTATTAAGAGCGGCTTGGGAAAATTGATCTTTAAAATTTTCAAATGACTCGAAGTTACGTTCAATCGCCTCCGCCAAGGCACCCGACGGAACCGCGCCATTATTGATTTTTAGAAGCGGCCAAAAAAATGAATGATTATGATGTCCGCCACCATGATTGCGGACCGCCGTTCTGATATCTTCCGGAACAGCTTCGAGATTTTTAAGCAAATCTTCGAGCGGAGTGTTGAAAAGTTCAGGATATTTTTCTAATGCGGCATTTAATTTATCGACATAAGTTTGATGATGCTTGGTGTGATGCAGTTCCATGGTTCGAGCGTCGATCTTAGGTTCGAGCGCATTATAGGCATAGCCGAGTTCGGGTAAGACATGTTTTGTCATAATTTTTCCCTTAATAATCTTGTGTAGATTATAGCAAAGAACGGCTTAAACAAAAAGACCTCTTAAGAGGTCTTTTTGCTGGTCTTCATTAGAAGACAATCTGTCCGCGAATTTCTCCGCTTGGATTATTTTGCGTATGGACATTGACATATGTTTCACCGCGTAGAATTTCATCTTCTAGCGATTGGTCATAAGTCAAAGTGCCTCGCGCATGGTTGCCGTTCGCAAGCGTGAAGAGAACATCGGCGTTAGCACCGGCTCTGGCCGGACCATGGATATGAGCGGCGGTTTGCGCGCTAGACAAATCGGCTAACCAAAGCTCATAGCTTAGAGTGTTGTCGCGGGTGTTGATAATGAACTGGCCCTTGCCGGCGGCTTTGGTTTCAACGGCGGGAACTTCATTCGAGCCCATTAAAGTCGTCTTAAGGCTGATCTGTTTGAAGATTAAGGAATTAAGTTCGGCTGAGAAAATCGCCGTGCCCGGATTGGGGTTCATGTCATTAATTTCTTCTTGGGTAATTACCAAGCGAGTATAAACTTTCGGGTTAATCATCTTGCCGGAGAAATTTATATCAGCCCTGTTTTTAGAGTCAGGTGTCATAGCACCAAGGCTCAATTGATACGTCGGTTGTGAATTGGGGCTGGCGGCGGGAGAATCCGATACTAGCCAAGCTTCATAAGCTGACGCGGCGGTGGTTGATGGCGGGAAATTTTCAGCCCGCAATTTAAGATTTACGTCATAAAGAACCCCGTTGCGCTTGACCGAAGCTTTACCCTTGACCGTCAGGCCGCTTGATAGAGTATTTTTAAGATCGACATTGCCCTCCCATTTCGTCAACCAATTGAATCTTTTACCTAGGTTGGCGATGTTGGCGTTTATTTTAGCTTTGGCTCGGGCATCCAACTTCATATTCCCGTTAGTTGCTGAAGTAATCGGCGCGAAAGCCAAACTAGCGAACGCAACCATAGCCAAGGTTCCTCCTGCAATTAGTTTTGCGTACTTCATATGTTTAATTAATTTGTATATTAATTATCTATATGGAGTTCGACTGCTCCACGCACTATATAACGAGGTTTGCCTTATCATGTTTCACTGTGTTATGTTACAAGGGAATATGGGCAAAAATATCAAAAAAACAAAGACAAGAGTTATCGTCGGTTTGTCCGGCGGCGTCGATTCATCGATTGCCGCGGCCTTGCTCGTCAAACAGGGTTTTGACGTAATAGGAGTATTTATGCGCAATTGGTCTGAAGATGTCGGAGAATTTTCCTGTTCTTGGTCCGAGGACCTTGAAGACGCCCGACGCATCGCCCAACTTTTAGGCATAAGATTTTATGTTTGGAATTTTGAAAAAGAATATAAACAAGAAGTAATTTCTTATTTTTTCCGCGAGTACGAGGCCGGTCGGACGCCAAATCCGGATGTTATGTGCAACCGAGAAATAAAGTTCAAATTATTTTTGAATAAAGCCTTGCAATACGGCGCCGATTACGTTGCTACCGGACACTATGCTCGCGTCGTCAATCGCGGCGGCACCTATTGTCTCTTGCGCGGCAAAGACAAGAACAAAGACCAAAGTTATTTTCTTTGTACGCTGGGACAGAGAGAATTGAGCAAGTCTTTGTTTCCGATTGGCGAGTACACCAAACCGCAGATTAGAGCGTTGGCAAAAAAATTAAATTTGCCGACTTTCGACAAACCTGACTCACAGGGCATTTGTTTTATAGGCGAAATTGATGTTCGCGATCTTTTGCGGCGCAATATAAAAATGAAAGCCGGGGATATAATTGACGCCAAGGGAAAAGTTTTAGGTCATCATGAGGGTTTGCCCTTGTATACCTTGGGCCAGCGCGGCGGATTGGAAATCGGCGGCACGGGACCTTATTATGTTGTGGCCAAAGATGAGAAGAAAAACAAGTTGATAGTCAGCAATAATCCCAAGGATGAAATGCTTTGGCGCCGGCAATGTATTGTCGGAGATTTAACGTGGACTCGCGAGATGGAAATTCCCGCTCAAGCCGAGGTGACTATCCGCTACCGCCATCCGGCTTATCCCGCGACCGTTGAAAAAATGGCCAACAATAAATTGAGAATAATTTTTCAGGAAACTCAGCGCGCAATAACCCCCGGACAGTTGGCTGTTTTCTATAAAGGAGAAGAATTGCTCGGTTCCGCCGTAATTGACAAGGTCATTTAGGGGCGCTAGGATTGTTTTCAATAGGATCTTTTAAAAAATCATAATTCCAAGGAGGAATGAAATGAGAATATTATTGGCGTTTTTTGCCGGTTTGGCTTTTTTCTTCGCTCCGGCCCTGCTATCATTTTATTCTATTTTTTTACCGATAGAATATGAATGGGCTATAGTTATCGCCGTAGCGGCTTTGTTTTTATGGGGAGCGGTTATCCTTAAAGAGGTTGAGCTAGAGAAAAGTTTAAGAACAATATTGGAATGTTTTTTGCTGGCTTCTTATGTCGCTTACGTTATTACGGCGGCTTATGAAAATCAAAAGGCTTTGCCCTATCCATGGCTCTTTGTTCTTTTCTCTTTAATCGCTCTGGTTTACGCGATAAAACTTTTCGCTTTGGTGTCACCGGCAATTTTTGAAGGAGCAAGAAGAAATCCCGACAAAAAATACGGACGCTTAACAATTTATGCAGTCGGAATATTTTCTTTTTGGATATTCTTTTGGTTAAGATTGGGTGAGATAATATTAACTCCGTCTCTATTAAGTTATTTTATCGGTGTCATATTATTGTTCTTTACAGTAATCTCCTGGCTTATCTTAAAAGAATTCCCTTTATCATTCCGAATTATTATCTCTAATGTCTTATTTATTTTTCATCTGACAATTATAGTAAGTTTGATAGTTTTTCTATTTATTAGTTTTAAAGACATTGATTTGTTCTACCTTATAGTATTTTCATTTTTTTGGATTATTTTTGATTATTATAACTGGCGCACATATAACAAGTATGATATCTTAATTTTAAATAACCCGATTTGAAAAGTAATTTTAAAACCCCGCTTTTAGAAAAGGCGGGGTTTAATATTTTATTTATTTTTGCAAAGCTGATTTTATCTTTTCTGCCATTATGGCCAATTCTTCATCAGCAACCTCTTTAGCTCTATGAGGATCGAGTTGATTGGCTTCATTGATCGGAATAAGGTGAATATGAACGTGGTCAACGCCGAAGCCTTCTACAACGAGGCCAACTCGTTTTGCGTTAGTTGCCATTTTCAATGGACCGGCTAATTTTTTGGCAGTCAGCATTAAGTCGCTGTAGTCGCTGTCGTTCATATCAAAAATATAACCTATCTCTTGTTTTGGAATTACAAGCATATGCCCCGGATTTACCGGACGGATATCCATAGTAGCGATGAATTTTTCATTTTCCCAGACAATGTGTGCCGGAATTTCGCGATTGATTATTTTAGTGAAGATGCTTGGCATAGTTTTTAACAATAGTTTCAACATCGGAAACATTTTCCGTTGTCATTAATTTTATACGCAAGTCCTTGGCGCCGTCAAAGCCGTTAGCATAGGCCTTATAATGTTTGCGCATAATATGAAAGGATTTGCTTTTGCCCAGGAGTTTATCAAATAGTTTGGTGTGCTCGAGCATGACTTTCAGCTTATCTTTGACCGCAGGCACCTTTTTTTTGAAAAGCCAGGGATTTCCAAAGATCGCCCGACCAAGCATAACTCCGTCGCAGCCGCTTTGTTTTATCTTTTCTCTCGCGTCATCAAGGTCGCTTACATCGCCGTTGCCGATAATCAAAACGCCCGAACCTCTCGCTAAATCGACGGCTTGTTTTACCGCGTCCCAATGAGCCGGCACTTTTGACATTTCTTTTCTGGTGCGTGCGTGAATAATAATCGCAGCGGGTTTTTCTTCAAGCAAGACGGGAAGCCAGTTTCCCAAATCGTTTTTTGTGTCGCCGAGGCGGGTTTTAACTGAGATCGGCAATTTCGGCGCGCCGGCTTTGGCGGCTCGGATAAGCGCGCGAGCAACATCGGGTTGTTTGATTAAGGCCGCACCGGCTTTTTGTTTCATGACGTTTTTGTCCGGACAGCCCATATTAATATCAAGACCGTCAAAACCGAGTTCTTGAATCAGGGCCGCGGCCTCGCGCATTTTTTCAGGATTAGAACCGAATAATTGAGCGACAATCGGCCGTTCGGCTGATGAATATTTAAGATCGATTAATAAATTGTCTTTTCCAATTGAACATAAGCCGTCGGCGGAAACGAATTCGGTATAAAAAACATCCGGTCGGCCGTATTTGGCAATAATGCGGCGGAACGCCGCGTCAGTGACATTGGCCATCGGCGCCAGAATGAAAAAAGGTTTGGGTAATTTGTGCCAAAAATTCATGAGTTAATTGAATATGGCGCGAGCGCCGCTGATGATAATTAATAATCCCAAAGAGTTAAGCATAAAAGTCAGTAATATAAATTGCCATTTTTTTATTTTACTGGCCGAAAGCAAGGCGACTCCCATTTCATCAGGCAGGGGCGAGGCGATTATTATTGCGCCGATTACCGGAGTTAGCCAAGCAAAGTAAGGCGTATGAAAAATATGCATGAAGGGCCGTTCGGTAAAACGGGTGATAATCGGTTCCAACTCGATAAAAACCTTATCTTTGAAAAAACTAAAGATAAGAAAGTCGCCTATGACCGAACCTAGTCCGGCCAAGAGAGCTAGTTCGTAAATATTTATCTTGTCGGAAAGATTATATAGGATGACAAGGGCTGGCGCGGCCGTAAAAGTCAAAACAGCGAAAATACCGGTAAGAACCGCTCCGAAATAACCCCATTCGCCTAGATAATCAATTAGATTATGCACAAAAGGCGTATCGGCCAAAAACAGAAAGACGATAATGCTGAAAATTAACAAAACCGTGTTTTTATAGCGCCAATGGTTGTAGTTAAAGATGCCCCACATAGTATTCTCAGTATATGTGGAAAACCCTTCTTTTTCAAGGTTGACTCTTTCTTTTTAATGGGTATAATAAAATATCTGTTCTTTTTATATTTATGGTTCGAAATCACATCTGTTATTCTTTCAGGATCGACGGGCTCCCCAACTGCTATGCTCCCAAAATATAACGCCACTGCTGGTGAGAAAAGGTTGATACTAAGCCGGTCCAGCTTAAACAGCGTTATTAATTTAATCTGTATACAGGAAAGATGGTCCAGTCTTGACGCCATATATGATGAAATTTCATATATGATGAGGTTTAAAGCAAATTTCCGGGCAGGTTAGGCTCTAAAACAGTAAATTTGCCAGTGAAGCTTAAACTTCTGCGTTGGCGGCTTACAGAAGTCGTGAATAACGATGTGATTTCTTTATTAAAAGCGGCATGAGAATTGCCGTTTTTTATTTCCTTGAAAATGTTATATACTGATAAAACTATAATAATCATCAATATGATTAAATTTCTTCGCGAAAATTCTTTGTATATCGGCTTGATAATCGCCTTATGCGGTTTTTTGGGCAGTTTATATTTTAGCGAGATAATGGGCTTGGCGCCGTGTTTGCTGTGTTGGTATCAGCGGATAGCCTTATATCCCTTGGTCGTAATTTTCGCCGTTGGTATTGCCAAGCGCGATAATCAGGCTTGGAGCTATGCTGGGCCATTAATAATTCTTGGCATCCTGCTTGCCGCCTATCATGTTGCGATGGTCCAGGGTTTGGTCAACGAACCCTTGATAAGTTGTACTTCGGGTGTATCTTGCGCTCAGGTGACTTGGAATCTATTCGGCTTTATAACCATTCCATTTCTATCTTTCTTGGCCTTTCTTTTTTTGGGAGGTCTATGGGGCTTGTCTAAAAAATAATTAATAATCATATGGTTGGATTCCCTCGCGAATATAAGATTTTAGGTATTATTGCCATCGCCGCCATTGCTATCGGTGTTTTGCTCTTTAAATTCGCCGGGACGCCGCCCAGCGCCGCGCCCTTAGCTGACCGCTCCGGGGCTTATTCAAAGGGTTTGGCCGATGCTCGCGTAGTTGTTAGTGAATTTGCCGATTTTCAATGTCCGGCTTGTCGAACTGTTCAAAGCACCATAGCCAAGCTCCAAAGCGAATATCCTCGCGATGTTCGTTTTGTGTTCAGGCATTTTCCCTTGCCCAGCCATCCGTACTCTCAGATAACCGCTCAGGCCTCTGAAGCCGCCGGAGCCCAGGGTAAGTTCTGGGAAATGCATGACCTTTTGTATAATCGACAAGACGAGTGGGGCGATACAACCAAGAATATTTCAGCAGACAAGGTTAGTGAGCTTATTTCTGGCTATGCTTCTATAATAGGACTTGATATGAATAAGTTTACACAAGACCTTGAAAAGGGGACTTATCGGCCGATTATTATAGAGGACTCCAATGCGGCCGCGGCGGCAGGAGTCAATGCTACTCCGACTTTTTTCGTTAATGGAGAAAGGGTCAGCAGTCCGAGTTATGAAAGCTTGAAGCGAGCCATTGACGAAGCTCTTGCAAAGTAATAGGATTTCAGTAAATAAAAACGATAATAGTACATTTAAAAAATAATAAGGGGGTTATAATGCCTGCATATAAAAATTCTTTTTTATTCGGTTTTGGAGTTTTTATTATTGGTTTTTTATGCGGAATATTGACGACAGTATTGGTTTTATATTTCGTCATTGTTTCTTTGTTGCCGGACCACAATTCAGAGCAACTAAAGAATGCCAAAATTAAACCCAGACCTGAGCGAGATACGTTGGATCCAACAATTACCAATATCATTCCTGCGAATTTATTTTTCGGGCTTAACCACCAAAAAGTTATTAATGAAGTTGGGGAGTCCTTGGGGCAACAATATAATCCGGGGGCCAATCATGGTCACAATAAAGTGGTAATTTATTTTGTACGCTCTGAAACGTTAAATGTTAATGAAATGTTTTTGATCGGTGCAAATAATACTGCTGGAATGCAATTGGAGGTTACGCCTAATTTTGGACCGGATTCATCTAAATACTTATACGAGAAACCGGAGCTGGGCAACACTATTGAGGTAATTATAAGCATCGTACGTCCCGATGAACAGGAGATTGTCGATTTAGTGGTTGCGGCTGTTAAAGGCAGCTTGCCGCAGATATATGACCGGCGATGGTTCCAGTATGAAAAGAGAGATGAAAAAAGATTTGAAAGATACATTGAACACGAACCAATATTAATGGTTTCAAAAAGACCTGTCATCCAGACAGGTCTTTAATTTTTCCATTTCTCTACGTATTGGCCAAGACCGTTGTTGATAAACTTATTCTTTAGTTTTGTAGTTTTGCACAGGTAGTTGATCAAAGAAGAGAAGTTGATAAGATAGCGATTTTTATTAATGGTGAATAAGACAGCCTTATGCTCAATACTGCGACGGATGGTTTTTTGGCCCACGCCAGAGAGTTTAGCCGCTTCAGAAATCGAAAGCCAAAGCGGGTGAGCCGCTTCTGCGGGAGGAATATATTCTATTTTAAGTTTTGGCTTACGCCCTCTTTTCTCCATATTTCAGTCTAAGATTATCTAGACTAAAGTAGACTTTATATTTGTTTATCCACAAAGGGTGGAAATATTGTAAAATTAAAAGTCTAAGGAAATCTGGACTTAAGTAATTTGATGATTCTAGCTTGCCACAGTTCGGTTTTAAAAGCAAGTTCTATTGTTAATAATTTGCCCTTGCCTGGCTTTGTTATTTGTGTTATTTTATGTAGTGCATACTTGGGCATAAATGGCTAAATTAATAGCATAAAAGGGTTGGTGTAACGCTTTTATTTTTTTTACGTAATACTAAATGTCAAAGGTTTCAAAAAGCTCCCTTTTCGGGGGCGAACAAGTACTCTTCCTAAGGCTTAAGAAGCATAAGGATAAGCAGGCGTTTATCGAGGCCTATGACCTTTATATTGAGCAGGTCTATCGTTTCGTTTATTTCAAAATAGGCTCAAAAGAAGACGCGGAAGATATTACTTCCATGGTTTTTCTAAAATGCTGGAATTATATATATGAAGGCAAGTTAGAGAGCCACGATACTTTAAAACCCTTACTTTATAAAATCGCTCGCAATACAATCATCGATCATTACCGCCAGAAACAGAATCGAGTGACCGTCCCGCTGGAAGCGGCCGCCGAAACTTCCGACCCTTCCCTCGATGTGCACAGCGCAATGGTAAGCAATCTTGATTTTCAGAAAGTTGTTCAGGAAAAATTGCCTTTGCTAAAAGAAGAGTATCGCGACGTAATTATTTTACGCTTCATTAACGAATTATCAGTTTCCGAAATTGCGCGCATCCTAGGTAAGACCTCCGGCAATGTCCGAGTTCTTATCCACCGCGCTCTTCAATCATTACAAGCTACCGTCAATCAAAATGAAGACCATGACTGAAAAAGAGTTAATCAAAAATTTGGCCGCGCTTAAAAGCGCTTCGATAAATCCCGACTGGATTAAACGCAATCGGGAAGTTTTGTCGTATCAAATTTTCAACGGCGCCGAATACGCCGATACTAAGCTTGGTTTCTTCGAGCGGTTTTCTCTTATTTCCAAGCGCGTACTTCAACCGACTCCGATTGCTGCTTTTATCGCCGTCTTCTTGCTCGTCGGCAGCGTCTTTGCTTCACGCAATTCAACACCGGGCGAACCTTTGTATATTGCCAAAGCCATCAGTGAAAAAGCTCAGCTAGTCACCGCCTTTAACGAAACTTCAAAAGCCAAGCTTAATCTTGAGTTTGCTCGAGAAAGAGTTGCCGAGTTGGAAAAGGTTACGTCCAATGAAACTAATTCTTCAGAAGCCCGAGTTCAGGAATTGTCCGATGGTTTTAAAAAACAGATTGAATCAGCCAAAGCGCGTATTTCTAAAATAGAGTCTAATAAGAAAGCGCCGGTCAGCGAAGAAACTAATGAAGTGGTCAGCGCCGAAGCCGGTAAAGCTGACAAAGGATTGGAAATTTCTTTGCCTGCGCAAAAAGCTTTGGAAGAGGCCGAGAAATTGTTTAATGAAAAAAATTACAACGCCGCGGCTGAAAAATTAGAAGAGGCCGGCAAACAACTTGAAGAATAACTCGGTTTACAGTTTTAAATGTTCAAGTCCCTTTGAACATTAGAAATTGTAAATTGAAAATTTGTCTAAAATTATGTCCTACGTAGAGCGAATGGTTGTTGATGATGAAACAAAAGCGACCTTGCTGTACGACGAACATATTGTCCGCTATCGTTTGGCCGCGCCTTTGGCCAGCGGTCGGCGCGTGCTTGATATAGCTTCGGGCTCGGGTTATGGTACGGCTTTGCTAAAAGAAGCCGGCGCCGCCCAAGTTATCGGTGTAGATGCCGATTTCATTGCTGTTCGCGAAGCTAAGCAAGCTTACCCCGGAATTGACTTTAAGGTTGGGGACGCCGCAAAACTTAATTTCGAAAACAAAAGTTTTGATTTGATAACCTCTTTTGAAACCATCGAGCATCTGCCCGATGTTTCCGCTTACCTTGAAGAATTGGCTCGGGTTATCGATGATAAGGGTTTGGTTTTGATTTCGACGCCCAATAAAACAGTTTTCGGACAAAAAAATCCCTTCCATATAAAAGAGTTTACCAAAACCGAGTTTGACGAAGTTTTGAAAAAACATTTTGCTCACGTAGAAATTTTGGAACAGAAAAACGCCTTATCTTCATATATCAATACCAAGGCGCCGGTTTCCATAAATATTAACGATCAGGGCAGCGAAGCGTTGTATTTTATAGCGGTTTGCTCCAAGCGAGATATTTCGGAAGAATTCGGATCTGTGGCTTCGATGAACGTCGCGGCATTACAGCGCTGGGAAAATAATCCGGGTTGGAAATTGATTAACTCTTTATATAGGGTTTTGCAAAAATTAAAAATTAAAAATTAGATTACTGTTGATGTATCAGCTTGCTATGCCAAACAGATAGTGAGTTGATACATCCACGGTAAAACTTATTAAGACTTGGAGTTTTAATAAGAACTGTGGAGAGACCTGAATTATTTATAGTTTGGGCAGTAACGCAAAAAAGGTCGATTGTCTTCCCGGCAAGCGTTGCTCGATTTCTTCTGCCTTTGGCAGAGGGGATTGCATTATAAACCTTAAAGTTTTTTGAAAAGCTGGCTTCATGTTTGCTGCATGAAGTTTCGATACATCGATTTAGCTTTTCTCCGCATCTAGGTGAACATCATCTAGGGCGGGGCGTGAATTTCCCTATGCAATTTACTCCCCAGCAGCTTTGAACTTATGTTCAACTAGATGCGGGGAAGCGGGATTCCGATTGATGTATTAAGGGCGATTCAAAAAATTAAAAAGGAATTAAAAGAATTATGAATACTGTACGAAAGATTTTTGCTTCCGTTGTTGCAGTAGCTACTATCATCTCAATCAGCGGTTTTGGCGCTTTCAGCGTCAACGCAGCTGCGGTTGATGGTCAGTTGATCAAAATGAATGGTCTTTCGACCGTTTACTACTACAAGGGCGGCAAGCGCTTCGTTTTCCCGAACGAAAAGACCTTCATGACCTGGTACCGTGACTTCAACTCGGTCACTGTGATTTCACAGTCCGAATTGGAAAGCTACCCATTGGGTGGCAACGTTACGTATCGCCCAGGCGTGCAATTGGTCAAGATCACGACGATGAACACTGTATATGCTGTTGGTTACAACCGCACTTTGCACTCCATTGTCAGCGAAGCGAACGCCATTTCGCTCTGGGGCGCTAACTGGGCCAAGATGGTTCAAGACGTTCCTGATGCTTTCTTCACCAACTATGTTGTCGGCTCTCCTTTGACTGCTGGCATGTATCCGGAAGGACAGTTGGTTAAGAAGTCAAACAGCCCGAATGTTTACTACTACGATGGTTCAACCTATCGTCCGTTTGCATCCGAAGCTGCTTTCACTGCTAACCGCTTCAGCTTCGCGCACGTCGCGACTGCTCCGGACAGCATGACCCTTACTCCGGTTGGTTCTACAATCTCCGGTGTTGACGCTAACTTGATTGACGTTTCGGGCGGCGCCTCTGGCTCCGTTTCGACCGGTACCGGTTTGTCAGTAGCTTTGGCCGCTGATACTCCGGCTTCGGCTAGCGTTCCTAAGGGCGCTTCTCGCGTTACCTACACCAAGTTCAATGTTACCGCTTCTAACGACGGCGACATTGTTCTTCAGTCCGTAGTTGTTAACCGCTCAGGCGTTGGTACTCCGGCCGACTTCGAGAATGTTTATCTTTATGATGGCATGACTCGTTTGACGACTGGTCGCTCGATCAACTCGAGCACCAACACCGCCACTTTCAACAACTTGAATTTGACGGTTGCTCGCGGTACGACTAAGACCCTCAGCATCGTTGCTGACATGCTTTCAACCGGTACTGGTTCGGGCTCAAGCTCGCTCGGTATCTCGGCCGCTTCCTCCATCACTGCTGGTGGCGCCACTGTTTCCGGTACCTTCCCGGTCTCCGGCAACGTTATGAGCATGACCAACGTTTCTGCTGGTAAAGTCACCATCGACGGTTTGGCTGGTATGAGCAACCCGCGCGCTGGCGATATGCAGGCCAAGGTTTCGACCTTCCGCATTGACGCTGACGCGGTTGAAGACCAGAAGATTCAGGGCATTACGCTCTACAACACTGGTTCCGTTCAGGCTGACAAACTTTCGAACTTCAACTTGAAGCAAGCTGGTACCACGGTTGCTACCGCTACCGGTATGGCTTCAAACGGTTTGATTGTCTTGAATTTCACCACTCCGTTCGCGCTTGATCGCGGTGCTTCACGTACCTTCGATCTATACGCTGACATTGCTGGTACAACTCTCAACAGCCAGACGATCGACATCTATCTCGACAACAGCGCTGACTTGTTCTCCATCGGCCAAACCTATGGCTTTGGTGCACAGGTTGACCGCACCGCTTTCGACGAAGCTGGCGACGCTCAGACTTTGACTGTTCAAGCCGCTCAGGTTACCTTGGCTTTCCAAGGTCCTTCGGTTCAGGACATTGCTACTCAGCAGCAGGATGTTGAAGTTTTCCGCTTCACCATTACCGCTCAGAGCAACATCGAAATCCGCAATACCGATCTTCAGATCACGGCTGATGCCGGCGGCGGTATCGGTTTAGTAGACGGTGGTGCCGCTATGTACAAGGACATCAAATTTGTTGATGTTGCTTCGAACACCACTGTTGCTGGTCCTAAGGACGTCGCTACTGGCGGTTCTGATACCGACCAGGAATTGGTTTACACCGATGTCTGGAACGTGAACGCCGGTCAAACCCGTACCATTAAGGTTACGGTCGACCTAGGCACCTTCACTCCGGTTGCCGCTGAAACCGTTAAGTTCTCATTGAACACCTTTGACTCCGGTGATATCCGTAACTTGGATAACAACCAGACGATTGACCCGACAACTAACGTTGTCCCGTCTTCGACGATTGTCGGTAACACGCACCGCGTGAAGTCCGGCAGCTTGACCCTTTCCTTGGCTGCTACTCCGTCCGTTCAGACTTATGTCCACGGTACGGTCGGCGCCCAAATGGTTGGTGTCAACATGGTTGCTGGTACAGGTAAGGATGTTAAGGTTAACTCGGTTAAGTTGACCGCCAATGGTGCGGACGACTGTGCTACCGAAACCGACTGTGTCTTGAATGTTAAGTTGTGGGACGGTGCGACTCAGGTTGGTCAAACGAAGTCTTTGGCTTCTGCGGCTGATCCGACCGTTACCTTCGACAACTTGAACTACACGATCACCAAGGGTACTACCAAGACCTTGATTGCCACTGTCGACTTGAACACTATTACGTTCACTGCCGGCGCTGACACCTTGGAATTCGGTATTGCCGTGGCGACCGATGTTACCGCGCAGGATGTTGACGGAAACACCGTTACCCCGACCGGTACTGTTGATGGTCCTGATCACACGATCTCGGCCGCTGGTACCTTGTCCGTTGCCTTGGCTCCGGATGACCTCGAAACCGAGGGTCGTATCATCTTGACCGGTAAGACTGACGAAGTCTTGGGTAAATTCAAGTTTACCGCGGTTAACGAATCATTGAAGTTGACCCGCGTTACGATTGAACTCCCGGCCAACACTGCTGACGAAGTCAACAGCGTTAGCTTGTGGAACGGTGCTACTAAGGTTACCGGCGACGTTGCCGTAACTAACGCAGCTACTCCGTACGCGATGTTCAACTCCTTCACGACTGATGTCGTTGTTCCGAAGGATGGCTCTGCTACCTTGACGGTTAAAGCCAACACCAACACCACCTCTGGCGGTGCTGACTCAGGCGCTACCATCACGGCTACTTTGGCCACCGATGCGGCTACTGACACCCAGTTTGAAGCGCGCGGCGTTTCGAGCAACACGGTTTTGGACGATGATGATATCAGCCAGACCGCTGCTCGCGACATGGTCCTTCGCAAGACGAAGATGACTTTGACCGAAAATGCGCTTCCGGCTACGACTATTATCAACGGCACTGAACAGGAAGTTTACAACTTCACTATCGCCGCTGATAACAATGAAGATGTTGCTATCAAACAGTTGATCTTCGATGTTACATTGAACGACAACGTTGGTACCGACGACACTTTGACCCTCGGCAGCTTCAAGCTCTACCGTGGTTCGACCAACCTAACCGGTTTGGTTGACATTCACGCTCTTGCTGGTACCTCTATCGAGGCCGCCAACTTGGCTGAAGGTACGTCTCAAGCCATTGTAACCTTCGCTTCAGAAGAAGTTATCGCTAAGGGTACGAGCAACACTTACTCGTTGCGCGCTACCTCCGGCGGTTACGTTACTCCGGCTGATGATGATACAATCACCATTACCTTGAAGACCGACGCGACTGCTCAGACCGCGACCCACGTCTACCTCGTAGACTTGGACACCACGGCTGCTCAGCAGACCGCTTCCTTGGGTCTCCAGGATGCTTCCGCTGTTACTGGTACTGAAGGCGCTTCGCCGACTTTGGCCGCTAACATGAACATTATCTGGTCAGACAACTCCGTTGTTCCGCACGACTACGATCTCGTTGACAGCGCTCTTGCTGGCACCGACTCGACGTCTGACGGTTCATGGATTAACGGTTACTTGCTGAAGAACATGCCGTTCTCTGGCAGAACCATGAACAACTAAGCAATTAGGCTGTTCTAAAGAAAAACTCCCCGCTTCGGCGGGGAGTTTTTTGTTATGCTATAATGACTGTATGTTAAAATTCAAAGCTTTAAAAAGCGAGATTATTTTTACCATAGCCGCCCTGCTTATCTTTACGGGTTTTGGTTTTTTTGTAGTACGTAATGTTTCAGAAGCGACTGTCAGTGCCGGCGCCCTTTCTACCGATGTTGCTTCCGGAGATAATGTTGTCGGCAGAGTAGATGCCAATTATCGAGTTGAGTTTGATACTGATATAAGCGCCACAGCGACAACTATCTCCATAGTTTTTCCTGCAAACTATGCCGGTAATATTCAGAATGGGTTGATTGCGGATTTTAATAATATGAATGAAGCGATTAACTGCGGTGCGTTCGGATTGGTTTGCGGAGATCCTGGCAGGATTATTGTAGACGGCAATTCGGTTCTAGTTACGGAAGTAAATGGCAATCAAGCGACCAGAACAATTACCTTGACTATTCCGGCAACGGATTTAAGCGGGGGAGTTGTCTTCGGAATTTTACTAGGTATTACCAACCCGACCACTGCCGGAACAACCGGAACATTTACGATTACAACCAATGCCGCCGGTGAGAGTGGACAATCGGGCATTGCCGGCGTTAGTTTGATTGCCGATTCCGCTGACCACTTGTCGTTTTCACCGGCTCCGGCGGGTTCGGTTTCCGGTTATGCTTTAACAACTCAGCCCAAGGTTTCGGTTCGAGATGCTTATGAAAATCTGATTACTAATTTTGAAGGTGATATTACATTGAGTTTGGCCAGCGGCGGCGGAACACTGGGCGGCACTTTAGTTAAGCCCTTGGTTAATGGAATAGCAACTTTTACCGATCTTGAATATCGAGCCCTTGAAGATCAGGAAAGTTTTACCTTGGCGGCTGATAACGCCGGCTTTCCGCAAATAGTTTCCGGAGCGGTTGTCTCCAATGTTGTTGCCGATCGTTTTGCGGTTACCGCCGGTCGAAACAGCAATCAAAATATAGCGGTGTCCGAACCCTTGGCTTATGAAGACTTTACTATCAGCGCCGTTGATGCTTATGGGCTCGTTGATACCGGCTATGACGCTTCAACCAAAACTTTTGAAATTACCGGCGACGGCACATTAATGTCTACTCATATATCACCGGGTGGCTTTGCGCCAGGCATTCCAGCCTCAGAAGACATAGCGCTTGGCTTTGCCGACGGTGTTTATGATCCGCGCTTTTCCGGCATCTCCTTTACCAAGGCGGAAACAATTGAACTCTTTACCGTGACCAGTTTCAGCGGAGGCATTGAAGAATTTTCCGGATCAATTCCCAACTTGGTCGTTACACCGGCCGGTACTTCTGATTTTAGAATCATCCCTGATTCATATTCGGCTCAAATCGGAGTTCCGCTTGATGTTAGAATTACGTCCCTTGATAGCCGAGGAAACATAACTGACGCCGATGCCTTCGCAAGTCCCTATACCGGAACCATAACAATCACCAGCAATGCCGTTGGCGCTACAATCAATCCGGCTTCCTACCAATTTACCATCGCTAATAATGGTGTTAAGTATTTTGAGAATTTAATTACTTTTTCTCAAGCCGCTTCTAATATACAAATTACAGCAACCGATTTTTTGATAGATGGAAATTCTGATTTCATAACGGTTGGCGCCGCACCATCTAGCGGCGGGGGAGGAATAATCATTCCCGGTCCGGCGCCCTTCCCGCCGGCCAATTCTTCGCCGTCGTCTTCAACATCGAGCCCGGCCTTTCCGCCCTTAACAAATTCCGGGGAAGTAAAAGATTTAGAACCGATAACCTGCAGTGGTAATATTTTGTCGCGAATTGCTTGCGAAGCCGAGTTGTTGGCGGTTAAAAAAATACTTATGCCATTAGGCATAGTTATTAATAGTGAAGATTGGCGCGCTTTAATAATAAGTTTCGGCGATTTGTTTAAGCGTACGCCGAGCACTGTTTTGGACTGGCAGGATATTATCAAGCTTTCACTTGGCCGCTGGCCTCAACAAAGCAATGCCCAAGCCGAACTCCAAGCCGAGCAAGATTTTAAGCAAATTTATTTGCGTGAAGCCAATCGCAATAACCCCAATGATGATGCCGCTATCATTATTATGGCTTATGGCCTGCGCCCGGCGCCTCGTAACCTTAATTCTGAGCTTTTCGCCCTGGGTATTTACCTTGACATTTTCAAACAAATCCCGATTAGTGCAGGGGATTGGAATAAGTTAAGGGCCATTGCTTATTCGGGAGCTGTTCGATAAAATCGCTAATATAAGCTATAAAACAGCTAATTTTCCCCGCCTAGCGGGGTTTTTTAAAACTTGTTGACTATTTTAATAATTCGTGCTATACTTCAAGTCGTCTTATTAAAATTATTGTATGGCAGGAGAATCCATTCTGGACAAAATCATGACGCAAAAGCAGGCCGAGAGTATCGGTCGGCTTCATGTTGTCGACATTATCGAAGCGCTTTTAAGCCGCTTGGGAGACCGCGAACGCGATATTTTAAAGCGTCGTTTCGGTTTGAATCAGGCCGCTAAATCAACGCTTGAAGAAATCGGACAGAGCCATAATTTGACCCGCGAACGCGTCCGCCAGATTGAAACCGGCAGTATTGCCAAGATTAAGAAACTCGACGAATTAACTTCCATTGTCGCTGATTTGAAAGCCTTGGTTACCCGCTTGCTCGAAGATCACGGCGGTTTGATGGATCGCGAATATCTTTTCGACATTCTCTTGGTGCTCGCGCTTGATCGCGCCAAATCCAAAGAGGAAGACTTCCCGATTTATCGCAATCATTTTAATTTTATTTTGTCCAAGATTATGGACGCCGATATTGCCGCGGTTGAAAGCCACAAGCATTTTAATCCGTCTTTTAAGCTCCGTTATCAAGAATTGGATCACCTTGAAGAAATGGCCAAAGAGCTTTTGTCCAAAGTTAAAACAACCAAGCGCCTCTTTGTCACTGATGAAATTTTGAAATTGGTAGGCGAATTGGAAAGCTTTAAAAAGCACGAAGATAAATTGAGCGGCAAAGAAACCCTCGAGTTGTCCGAAGCTTTGCGCGGCATTATTCCTGACGAAGAACTTGACGCCGCCAATTCCAACAAATCACTTTACTCTTTGATTAAGGCCATTGCCGAGTTGGAACAGAATAAATTCGGCCACTGGGGCCATAGCGATTCCCGTGAAGTCAAACCAAAAACCATTAATGACAAGATTTACCTCGTTTTGAAGAACAACGGCAAACCGATGCATTATGAAGATATCTCCAAGAATATAAACGAGACTGGTTTTGACGGAAAAAAGGTTAATACGGCGACGGTCCACAATGAATTGATTCTCGACGACAAGTACGTTTTAGTCGGCCGCGGCCTTTACGCTCTCAAAGAATGGGGTTATTCCAAAGGCACGGTAGCCGATGTTATTGCCGAAGTTCTCAAGAAGACCAAACAGCCCATGACGAAGAAAGAAATCACCGAAGAGGTTATGAAACAGCGCATGGTTAAGAAGACAACGATTGATTTGGCCTTGATGAACAAGAAGCGTTTTGAGCGCCAGACCGGCAATAAGTACGCCTTAGTCAAATAAAGATTTTTCAAACACCCCTGTCCCTTGGCGGACGGGGGTGTTTTTGTGCTAAAATTAAAGAGCGATTATGACCATCACACTAGATTTGAGCGCCTTCGAACAATTAATGTATTTGCCGGCCGGCGAAGTTTTGTATCGGCTGTTTTTTTGGTATTTCGGCTGGCTGCCGATGGCGATTGTCGCGCTGAACGGCATTCTGCATATTTGGCTGCATCATCGCCGCCATCATTGGGGAGCTAAACAAAAGTACGTTCTTTTGGCTATTGATATTCCGCGCAATAATGCCCAGTCTCCGCGAGCGGTCGAAAATATGTTTATTTATTTTGCCGGCGCTCACGCAACTTTGACCTTGATTGAAAAATGGTGGGAAGGAAAATTCCAGCTCGGTTTCAGTTTTGAAATCGTTTCCATCGACGGTTTCATACAATTCTTAATCCATACGCCGGTCGCTTTCAAGCATCTGGTAGAGACGGCTGTTTATTCCCAATACCCGGACGCGGAAATATACGAAGTCGAGGATTATGTCGGCGTCGCGCCGGACAAATATCCGGATCCGGAATATGATATTTGGGGTTCGGAATTCATTCAGGTTTCAGATCCGATTCTGCCGATCCGCACTTATCCGGAATTCGAACATCAGTTCGGCGAACCGGAAAAACAATATAAAGATCCGATGGCTTCCTTGATGGACTTGATGAGCAGTTTGCAGAAAGGCGAGCAACTTTGGTACCAAATCATTTTGGTTCCCATCGGACAAGAATGGACCGAGGGCCGCGATAAGTTCGTCGGCAAGATTTTAGGCGAAAAACCAAAGGCGACCGCGGCCAATAACTTTGTTGATAAAATCATTTCTTGGATAGGGGATGTCAGTGAACAAATTTACCAGCTCTGGGGCGATATTATCGACAAGGAGAAAAAAGCCGATGATATGTTTAAGATGTTCAATCTTAAACCCAAGGAAAAATTGCAAATTGAAGCCGCCGAGAAAAAAGTCGCCAAACTCGGTTTTGATGTCACCATCCGCGGAGTTTATGTCAGCCGCAAAGAAGTTATGAACAAACCCAAGGTCGTTAATGGTTTTGTCGGCTATATCAAACAATTCAATACCGGCGATTTAAACGCCTTGAAACCGGATACCAAGATAACCATGACCTCGGCAGCCTACTTGTTGGTTGATAAACGCTTGAATGAAAAGAAGCGCAAAATTATCCGCGCTTATAAGGAAAGGTCCGATATTCTCGGCCGCAAGCCCTGGGTTATGAATGTTGAAGAACTTGCAACGCTTTGGCATTTCCCGATTGATGCCGTTGTCAAAGCGCCTTTGGTTCAGCGCGCCGGCGCTCGACGTATCGAACCGCCGATGTCTTTGCCCTTTGATACCGGACAACCCAGAATGGCCGCCAACAAAGAGCCTATTTTTGATGAAAATTACGAGATTTACGATCCTGCCGAAGAAAAAATTTCCGAGAGCGAGCCCGCGGAGAAACAAGCTTCGGCCAAAGCCGTTCCTGATTTTATGAAGGAAGAAGCCGAGATTGAAACCTCCCAACGAGGCAAGCCGCCTGCCAATCTTCCTTTTGCCGATTAAACAAAATTATGGATAACAACCTTACATTATTCGCCGAAACCACCTTCCGCAATCAATACCGAAAATTCGGCATCAAAGTCGACGATCGTCGCCGACATATGTATCTCATCGGGAAAACCGGCATGGGCAAGTCGACGATTTTGGAAAACATGATTGTCGAAGATATTCGCCAAGGCAAGGGCGTTGCGGTGATTGACCCGCACGGCGATTTGGCGGAAAAGGTCATTCAATATATTCCATCGCACCGCATTAATGATGTTATCTATTTTAATCCTTCCGATATCGATTATCCGCTCGCTTTTAACGTCGTAGAACAAGTTGAACCGCACTTGCGCCATCTTGTCGCCTCCGGTTTGATCGGCGTCTTTCAAAAACTATGGGCTGATTCTTGGGGGCCGCGTCTCGAATATATTTTGCGCAATTCGATTCTTGCTATCTTAGATTATCCCAACTCGACTCTCTTGGGCATTACGCGCATGCTGTCCGACAAAACCTTCCGTAAGAAAGTCGTTGAGAATATTCAAGACCCGGTAGTCAAAGCTTTCTGGGTCAAGGAATTCGCGAGCTATGCCGACAAATTCGCTTCCGAAGCGGTTTCGCCGATTCAAAACAAAGTCGGACAATTCTTATCCAGCTCCTTGATCCGCAATATTGTCGGCCAAGTAAAATCGTCAATCGATTTGCGCAAGGTTATGGATGAAGGCAAGGTTTTAATCATGAACTTAAGCAAGGGCCGCATCGGTGAAGACAACTCGGAATTGCTCGGCGCGATGATGATTACAAAAATTCAGCTGGCCGCGATGAGCCGCGTTAATATTCTTGAAGAAGAGCGGCGCGATTTTTATCTTTACGTAGACGAATTTCAAAACTTTGCCACTGAATCTTTCGCCAATATTTTGTCAGAAGCCCGCAAATATCGGCTTAATTTAATCATGGGCCATCAGTATATAGAACAGCTCAATGAGAAAGTTAAATTCGCCGTTTTCGGCAACGTCGGTACTTTGGTTGTTTTCCGCGTCGGCGCGACGGACGCCGAAGAACTTGTCAAAGAATTCGCGCCTGTTTTCACCGAGGAAGATTTAGTCAATTTGCCGAAATACAATGTCGTCTTGAAATTGATGATTGACGGCGTTGCCTCCGATCCTTTCTCGGCGCGAGGCTTGGGGCCATTGACCGATGCCGAACGCACCGGCAATGAACAAAAGGTTATCGACTATTGCCGCGAGCGTTATGCTTCGGCCCGCAACGAAGTTGAAGAAAAAATCATGCGTTGGCATCAGGCCGATGATGACCAAACTACGCCTGCGGCTTCGGTTGGCAAGCCAGCCGATACTATTCCAAAGCCGACTTTTACCCCACATGCTGTTTCAGTACCGCCAGCTTTTAAAGCAACTGCTCCTACAAGTGCGGCAACGCCTTATCTTTATGATGCCGTTTGCGCGCGTTGCTCTAAACCGACCAAGGTGTCATTCAAACCCGACGGCGTTCGTCCGGTTTATTGCAAAGAATGTTTGTCAATTTTGCGTGAAGAAAAAGCGCGCGAAGCGAGCGAGCGGAAAAAAATGAAGCAAGCCGAACTCGCGCATTATGAAGTTCCGACCGAAAAACCAATCCCGACTATTTCCTTGCGCGATATTCCGCGTTCCGCCCCTCCGCCGCCCGCTTCAACTTCTGAAAGCAAAACGATTCAACCGGGGCAAACCATAAAACTCTAAAGCGGCGCTATGTATCCCGCCGATCAATTTATCGGTTCAACCCTTAATGTATTCGCTTGGACAATTAACGATTATCCCTTATCGTTTATTGTTTGGAATATTTTTTTGGCTGTTATTGCCGTTGTTATCGCCCGTTATACTGTTAAGTTGTGGCGCTTAGGCAAAATTTGGCTAGCATGTGTCTCATCTGCTCTCTGGCTTGCACTTTTGCCAAATACGGCGTATCTTATGACCGATGCCCGGCATGTAATCGGTTATTGTCCGCTTGAATCTTACGGCAAGGTTTGCGCGGAAAATGCTTGGATGGCGCTGTTCTTTTTTGCTTATGCGGCCTTTGGTTGGCCGGCCTTTGTACTGGCCCTTAGACCTCTTAAAAGCTACGTCAAAGCGCGCTTCGGAATAAAAGTCGCCGCTTGGTTTACCACCTTGATGTGTTTAATGAGTTCGGTCGGCCTGTTACTCGGTTTGGTCAATCGTTTCAATTCTTGGGAGCTTATTACCAAACCCTTTGACGTCCTGCGCGCCGCCAGCTCTTATATAAGAGAACCGCAAGCTGTTTTTAATTTATTAATGGTATTTTTGTGTCTGTCATTTTTATATTGGATAGGCGAAAGAATTTTTATTAAACCCGAACAAGAACATGATTGATTATTTAAAAGTTTCCAAAGCGACCGATCTTGGTGGCAAAGATCGAAGATTGTACCGGCTCTTAGAAATGTTGCCGGGTCTTTTGTCATGGGGAACGATTATCGGCTTAGTCGTTTTATCGGCAACCGCGCCGGTCGGCACGGCCGTTTTTGTAATTTTGTTCGATGTCTATTGGCTCTTGCTGGTTATTTTCCTCGGAACCCATCTCTTGATTTCTTATCGCGCGATTAAAAAAAGAATGAAGGTCGATTGGGCGAAAAAATGCGATGAACTCGGCGTCAGTCCGAGCCTCGGCTTTGATTGGCGCGAGTTATGGCAAGTTATTATTTTACCCACTTATAACGAAGGGCTTGAAGTCATCCGCCCTTCGCTGGAAGCGATTATAAAATCCGGTTATCCGACTGAAAAAATGATTATAGTTCTTGCTACCGAAGGACGGGTCGGGGAAGAGGGTAGAGCGCGCGGCGCGGCGATTGAGCGCGAATACGCGTCTCGCTTCGGCAAATTCTTAGTAACGGTTCATCCCGACGGAATTGAAGGCGAACTTAAGGGCAAGGGTGCGAATCAGGCCTGGGCGGCTAAAGAATTAAAACGTTTGATTGTCGATCCCGAAGGTTTGGATTATAAAAAAATTCTGGTCAGTGTTTTTGATATCGACACGGTCGTCTATCCCGGGTATTTTCATTGTTTCGCCCACACCTTCTTAACCGCCCAGCGGCCTTATCGCGCAAGTTATCAGCCTGTCCCGCTGTACCATAATAATATCTGGGACGCGCCCTTTTTCGCGCGCGTCGCCGCCTTCTCCAATACTTTTTGGCAGATGATGCAGCAAATCAAACCGGAGAAGCTCGCGACTTATTCCTCGCATTCAATGACCTGGCAAGCTTTGGTCGATATTGGATTTTGGTCGACTAATATGGTCAGCGAAGATTCTAGAATATTCTGGCACTGCTTTATTTTTTACAAAGGCGATTACCGCGTCGAGCCTCTTTATTTTCCGGTTTCGATGGATATTTGCCGGGACCGCAATCATTGGTTGACGGCCGGAAGTTTGTACCGACAGCAACGGCGCTGGGGTTGGGGAGCGGAGAATATTCCTTATTTGATTTTTAATACAATCAAACATTGGAAGGAAATCAAGAACAAACAAATTTTCATCAACCATATCGCCGTACAGATTTACGGTTTTCATTCTTGGGCGACCAATGCCTTGATTACCTCGGTCATCGGTTGGTTACCGCTCTTTCTCGGCGGGGACCGCTTTAACGCAACGGTTTTATCAAGCAACTTGCCCGATGTTACGCGCTGGCTGATGACGCTTGCTATGGTCGGTATGATTGTTTCCGCCGTCATTTCAATTTTGATTCTGCCCAAAGATTATCGCTCTCATTTGCGCCAATACTTCATTATTATCGTTCAATGGGTCTTTTTGCCGGTTGTCATCGTTCTCTTCGGCGCCTTCCCCGGCATTGAAGCTCAAACTCGGCTGATGTTCGGCAAATATATGGGTTTTTGGGTCACGCCGAAGCACAGGAAGACAGAATGAAACAGGCTCTTGCCTGTTTTTTCTTTTCTTGCCACTATTAAGAAATATGAGGAATCCTAACGAACAATTTAACCCGTATCCGGAGGAACAATGGGAAGAAAATTTCCCACCCCCAGAGGAGATGTTGCGGCCGGGCGAAAAATTAGAAGCTGTTAAAGAAGAGCAGCTTAAGGTTGCGCTTGAAAGAGCAGATGATCAAGGAAAAATTTCTAAGAAAACTTCAGAATTTTTGCACCGCTGGTCTTTGCGAGGATTGGTTCTTTTGACATTAATGTCGTCCGGAGTAAAGCCGGTCAATCCAGACGGGGAATACTCTGAAGATGAAGCGATAGAAAATGTCGCTGAGAATATGCGTGTTGAGCTACCAGAAATTGTTATTTATGGACATCGTGACAAGAAGACGGATGAGATTATGAATTATCTAAGCAGTAAAGAGCCTTTGCCTGAAAAAATACAGAAAGAGTTGGAGGCTAAGATGTTTGTACACCGGGTATATAGTGTTTGCAACGCGTATGAGAATGCTTCTCAGGAGTTAAAGGAAAGTCAATACTCGGATTATTTCCGAGAATTCGTCGAATATATCAAGCCAAAACTTGACACCATGTTTGACACAGAATATGCGGCTTATCGCGACAGCGATGAATTCAAAAAAGATTTTTTTGAATATAAATTCGCTACAATTCCGAAATATGTTTTTAAATTCCATCCTTTGAAAGCTAATGATTTCCAGTCAAAATTAGAGTATTTTAGAATTGCTTTCGCTTCGTGCGGGCCAGTCGGCTTTGATGAAATGTACCCACACTCAAAAGATCTTTCACATGAAGAAATTATAGAAAGACTTAGTAGGGATATGCCCGATCTATCCAACGTAACAAAGGCAAATTTCTCAGCAAAACAATATGATGCGGTATGGAGTATGCATCAAGTACATGGAAACCCCAAGGTAAAAATTACGGAAGATTTTTCTCCAAATAAAATGGAGGGAACTCGCGCTTACTATTATGGCGCTTATAATGAAATGTACCTTGGTGTGGGTGATAGTAAAACACCTTTGGATTTAAGAGATTGGATAGCGGAGCTTGCTCACTCCGAACAATATTGGGTTAAGTACTCAAAAGATGAAATGGATGAGCGCAATAGGCAGGAAGATATTTTTCTTGATTCAATATCAGTCATTGAGGGCCAGCAATCAGAAATGAATCCAAATGCATTCCCTGTTGATTGGAAAGTGCTAAAAGATAAATATATGTATGATAAAGAAGGCACAATTGAGTATGAAGCTCATAAAATCATTGAGCCCCAATTAAGAAAAGAGCTTGAGGAAAGAATGAAGAAATAGTGTGCTATACTGTTAAAAACTTAAATATAAACAATTTATATGGAAAATAATGAACAAAACTCCGAGAATGTCGAGATTACCGAATTATTAATCGAAGAGAATGCCGCGGGCGAGCAGACTGCGACGATTCAGGAAACGGTTATCGGTGAAACGCCGAAGCGAACCTTAAAGTTCAGCGTCAGCCCGAAACAGCTTAAGTACGGCGCCATTGTCTTGGCGGTTTTAGCCGTTCTGGCGCTGGCTTATTATTTCAAAGGCTTGATCGTCGCCGCGACGATTAACGGCGTACCAGTTTCGCGTTTTGCGGTTTTGTCCGAACTGGAACGTACCGGCGGTGCGGGAATGTTGGAAAATATTATCCGCGAGCGACTAATCAACATGGAGGCGGCGAAGCAAAATGTTGTTATCAGCCAAGAGGAGATCGACGCCGAATTTGCGCGGATTGAAGAAAATTTGACCGCGCAGGGGACAACTCTCGACGAAGCGCTGGCCGCGCAGAAATTAACTCGCGCCGATATTACGGAAAAGATTGTTACTCAAAAGAAACTCGAGAAAATGCTGGGCGATAAGTTAAATGTGACAGACGAAGAAGTCGAGGCCTATATTAAAGATAATGGGGTCACTATCGAAGCCGGAAAGGAAGCCGAAAGTAAGGCGGCCATCAAAGAAAACTTAAAGAATCAAAAATTCAACGAAGAAGCCAATATCTTTGTTGAAGATCTCGTAACGAAGTCTAATATTAAGTATTTTGTGGAGTATTAATAATATGTCGGTGGCCTTTACTTCTGCTATAGAATTTTTTGGATTCTTGATATTGACATTGTTAGGTTTTACGTTGCCCTTACTAGCTATTTTATTATCTTTGTTTCCAGACGGCATAAAGTTACTTAAGATAAAATATGAAAATCAGAAGAAACAAAGTGAGGAAAATATTAAGAAAGAGCTTTTGAAGAAGGAATCAGAGCAAGATTTAGATTATAAAGCAGTTAAAAAAAATTTGAAGGCTCTTGAAATACAAAAGAAAAGAGCTGCTAAGAAATTAGACTACTTAAATCCTAAAAAACAAATCTTGTTTATAGCATGTTTACTCCTAATCTCGGCAGCTAGCTTAGCATGTTTGATTGCGAATTTCCATTTAGCTTGGAATATTATTTTTATTTTTATCTGTTTTCTCGCTTTTCTTTATTCACTCTATATCTTCTGGTCAGTTTTGTGTGTTATCGTTGAAACAACAGAGGCCGTAAGTGATTCAAAAAAGAATACAGAGAATAAGATTATTGAGTTATTATCTACTCTCGCGGAATCCTCTGGTGATAAGGCACTATTTCTAAATTCTCTAGAAATATCAGTTAATTTTTACAATAAAAAATTAACTGAAAATAAAAAATTTACATTTTCGACTAATAGAAAATATGATATACCTGTGTCGATTGAGAACGGGAATGACAGAATGGCAAAAAATATAGAAGTAGGATTTGAGTTTCCACCCCATTTTTTGATTGAGAAGTCATCAAATATTTCAATATATACTGGAACAGATATACAGATTGTTCGTTTTAATGAAGAATTTATTCAAGGAAATGAAGATAATTTACAAGGAAATGTGGGATTAACTTTTTTAAACTCTGGAATATATGATATTAAAACATTTATCAAGGGAGAAAACCTTAAGAACAGATTTTTAAGATTTACCATAGAGGTCATAGATTGATTTCTTATATTCATTACCATGCCCCTCGTTAACCCGCTATTCTGGTTTATTATGGCCAAGCAATTTGGAATTGAAAAATATAATACTGAATATCCAAATCAATACGAGGCGGAGAGGAAAATTATCATAGATGCAATAGGGGATGAAGTGATTGAAATTCAGCACATAGGTAGTAGCGCAGTTCCGGGCTTGTCCGGGAAACCAATTATTGATATCGCCGTTTTAGTTGATAGCGCCGAGAAAGCCGAAAGTTTAGTGAAGAAGTTAGGAGAAATTGGCTATGAATTAGATATGGAAGCCTTTTCAAGCGAACGTCATTTTTTCAGAAAATACGGCGAAAAGAACTTTCATCTTTCTCTCGCATATGCTAACCAAGGATCCTTCTGGCATCGTCAAATAATATTCAGAGACATATTACTAACTAACGACGAAGCTCGACAGAAGTACGATGCTCTTAAATTAAAACTTATTTCCGACGATCCTAGCGGAGGCAAAGACTATATCGAAGGGAAAAGTGCCTTTATCAATCAAATGTTAAATATTTAAATTAGATTTCATGCTGATTACTCTTTTCCTCATCATAATCCTCATTCTCTCCGCCGTTTTTCATGAATATGCGCACGGTTGGATGGCGCGCCGACTCGGCGACGATACTGCCGAACGCGCGGGACGATTAACGCTTAATCCACTGGTCCACCTCGATTGGATCGGTTCGGTTTTATTGCCCTTGATTTTATTAATAACAAAAGCTAATTTCTTTTTGGCTTGGGCAAAGCCGGTGCCGTATAATCCTTATAATTTAAGCGATAAAAAGTACGGCGAATTAAAAGTCGCGCTTGCCGGCCCGATGACTAATTTTATTTTGGCGATTGTCTTCGGTCTTATCGCCCGCTTTATGCCTTTGGCAACAGGCGTTAAGACGCAACTGTCCATCGGATTTTTATCCGGCGCGAACGACGCGGTCCTTGCTTTAACCTCTGGTTCAATCGTAGCGAGCTTAACTTTAATCGCTTTGATGGCTTGCGCAATCAACTTAATGCTCGGCATATTTAACCTCGTGCCGGTTCCTCCTCTCGACGGCTCAAAAATTTTAGCGGCGATTTTACCGGCCCGGGCGCGCGAAGCTCTCTGGCGGCTTGAACAATACGGTTTTATTTTATTGATTTTTTTGATTATGCTCGGCGCCTTCGGCTTTGTCTTTAATATTGTTTTATTCTTATTCAGTTTAATCGTCGGGGTTTAAAAAAATTGGATATTAAAAGAGGAGATTGATTGTTCAATCTCCTTTAAGTTTGGAAAGAAATTTTTGATTTAATAAATATACATGATTTGCTTAACCTTTTTCGGATTAAGGGAATCCGTTTCATCTTTGAATTCATGTTGTCCGGCCTTAAATCCCTGTTTATTGAGTATTAAGGTAACCATCTCCATTTCCCGCCAGATTTTTTGAATCGAACTGACTTCTGTTTCCTCCGGCCAGTGTTTTTCATATCTGGCCTTTTTAGGATTAAGTTCTTTGCCGGGAACAATCGCATGAAAACTTATTTGCATGGACATGCCCGTTCTTTGAACTAAGTTTTTAATGGTAATGATAACCAGAGTTTTACCTTCCGGAAACAATTTTATTTCATTGCTGTTATCATGTTTATTTTTACAAACCTTCAAGATAAGGTGCGAAAAGTTTGGAATTATTTTTCTGACTTTTCTCATTCATCCTCCTAATAGATAAATATTTCTTCTTTGGTTTGTTTGGAAGTTGCGGTATCGATGCGGTCGGGCAGTTTTGAGCCGTTGACTGTCAGATGCCCGAGTAGGTGTTTTAATTTTTTCACCTTGTCTTTATCTCGGCCGCTGATTTCTCCGTGGATAAACTCACATTGATCACTGGCGCGCCCAGGGACAAGGCGATGTACTTTGATTAAATAATCAAAAGTTTTTGGATCCGCCGGGTTGCTTTGGGTTGACACAACTACCATAGTTGATTCTCCCTGTTTGAATTTGTTTGATTCCGGTGTGCGTTTGCCGCCTTTATGAGCGTCTATGGTTTTGAAATCAAGATAATTTTGTTTGACTCCAAAATCAATTATTAAACCGCTGGAAGTGCTTTTGTCCATTCTATATTCTCCTTATTTATACGAACTGGTTATTAATGGGATGACATAAAACACAAAAGCTATTATGGAAAATATAATTATCCATAACAGAAAAAATTTCCAATACGGTTTTGAAACCTTGTCTCCTAAGGCGACGCTTACGCTGTCGTCATGTTTGTCTTTCTTCATTATTATTCCTCCGTTTATTGCTTTGTTAAAGAATAATTCAAACTACAATAAAAATAGGGGATTGTCAAATAAAAAAGACAGATTAATGATCTGTCTTTATAAGCTCTTAAATAAAATATGCCAGCGTCATTATTATAACTAACCCGGCAACAAAAACCGAAAAAAGAATCATGACGGCTTTGGCGACGTCTCTATTGAAGTCGCTCACCGCCTTCCCCATCTCCTGGTGATCTTTTGTCATTGTGATCTCCTTTAGTAAAAGTACAAACTGATTTTTATTTTTGTGTCAGCGGGGGCATCAATAGTATTGTCATACACTAAATTGCCCTTGTAAATCAATATGTTTATCAGCCTGTCATATGTTTCCTTGTCTTTCTCTTTGTCTAAGTTGAGTTTTACTATAGCTGATTTGTTGCTCCAGTTTGTCCCTTTTTCAGGAACCCAACTGTTTACATATACCATATTGCCGCTTTTGGTTAATTCTATTGGATACTTCATCTGCCCTTCAAGCAGTCTGTTATTTTCCCCGTCTTCACCGTATACGAAAATACGATCCTTATCAATTACGATTTCGTTTCTATATTTTGGTGCCTCTTTCCAGGGGATTGGCCAAAGTGTGAAACGGATTAATGCAGCAATACCTACTAATATTATTAAAGCTACTGTTAGTTGTTTCATTATATTTTTCTCCCAATGATATTAAATTGTTAATGTATTTAAATTGTTAATATTATATCAGATTTAGGTATTTATGTCAATATAAAGATATATTACTTAATATTAGCTAAAAAAATAGGCAAAAACAGGGGATTTAGTGATTCTAGTCTAGGGGCGCTTTTTTGTTGACTTATTCCTATACTTTTGTTATTCTTTCTTTTGTCCCCACACAAGGGGTTTTTAGTTTACTATGCCTACAATCAATCAATTACTTAAAAAGGGTCGTTCCAG
>ERZ761610.188-NODE-188-length-57313-cov-105.772084_pt1 | contig 57313 bp, 44 predicted proteins | sample MGYA00512164_ERZ761610 | MGnify/ENA primary metagenome ERZ761610 (study PRJEB28899, sample SAMN02850038) | bioreactor sludge metagenome | biome: EBPR Sludge; feature: EBPR Bioreactor; material: flocular biomat | place: Australia: Thorneside Wastwater Treatment...
TGCGTAGACGCAACCTGCGATAACGTGTAGGGTGGGGTTCACCAGTTGCTTACGGTGCAATAGAGGTAGTCGCCGGGAGGCAGATTCAGTACAGCGGGTTCGGGTACGGTTGTTTTGTCAAAACTAAAATCGGGAGCGAGTTCTGAACCGGGCTTGTCTGACTTGACGAGCGGATAAAAACAATGTGCGGCCCATCCGTCGTCGGGGTCATTCGGGATGCCGTAACCGGAGGGGAACGCATGGACGAATTGAGCGGTACCGAATAGCTGGTCCCAGATGGAGAGCATATTGCCGTAGTTTCCGTTGGGGTTGCCTATGCCGTCCACTTTCGATACGGCGTGGTGCTGATGGTGAAATGCCGGTGTGATGAAAATGCGCTCCAAGCCCCTGAGTACCGGCATCAACACTTTGTTTTTGTGAAAAAATGAATCCCAAGTGGCCAGGCTGTGCGAAGAAATGACAATGGCCTGCTTGAGTACGATCCCTACCGCCATAGGCGCTGCTCCGCCGAGAAACGCAAATACACCCAACCACCACACATTGGGCATGAGCATGTAAAAGTAGATGCTCTCGCGGTAAGACACCAACAAACCCATTTCAGTGGCCGTGTGGTGCGCGCGATGCCACTTCCACAGCCATTTGTACTCGTGCGAAGAGCGATGATACCAATACTGAAGGAAATCATCTACCAGCAAAAACATGGGCAAAAGTATCCAAAACGACAGCCCGCTCAGCGCGCCTTCCCCGGCAGGCGCCAACCATTTCAGAGCAGACATGGCAATGAAAACTACCGCCGGCTTGGTGATGACCATCAGAAAGAAGGTGTTGACTACCTCTACCATCAGGTCGTTCTTAGTGCGTTTGGTGGCTGCGTAATAACCCAGCGCGGTTTCAATAAGCCCGAAAAAGACGAGGATGCCGACGACGAAAAACATGTGCTTGTCGGCGATGAACTGAATGATTGGATGATCCATAAAAGCTGTTGTTTATTTCACGAGGGGCAAAAATATCAAGTTCGTGAAGCGGTACATCTCCATTGCGGGCACGGCAAGCGCATCGTTATCAAAGGTTAATTTTTTGGGGCATCATTTTTTACATAGCCGGGAGTTCCGGCTCGTCCGCCCTGTTTTTGTATTTATCGTAAATCCTTTTCCGTATGCGAGACAAGGACACCGGGGTGATGCCCAAGAAATTGGCAATGTGCTTGTTGAAGGCGCTTTGAAAAAATGCGGGATTCTGTTCGAGCAGCGTCAGATATCGCTGTTCGGGCTGCTTGGTGGCCATCTCATCCACTCTGCTTTGCAAGATGAGGATGTTTTCTTTCAAGATATTGACGTAGAGGCGGCCAAAATCTGGGTGGTTCTGTGCCAATGTTTCAAAAGCCTCAAAGGAGAAAACCAGTAATTTACAGGCGCTGATGGCTTCAAAGCCATACCTGCCTGGAGCAGCTTCCATGAGTTGGTTTACACTGAGATTAAAACTGCCCTCCATGCGCAGCATCAGGTTACGTTCCTTGTTGTTTTCTCCGGTCAATATCCCTCGTACAAAGCCCTCCAGCACATAAAAGGCAGTGCGTTGGGTGGAGCCTGCCGGTAGAATGATCTCCTTTTTTTTGACGGCCCTGTATTCGCAAATGTTCAAAAAAGCAGCCAGGCTTTCATCGCCGAGAGTGGGAAATCGCTTGCGCAACAATGATTGGAGCGACTGTTTGTTCATTGAGTATTATTGTTGTGCAGGTCTTTTGACATTCCTGTATAGCGAACGGGCGTCAATCGTACTCCGCTTGCTCCACCACCACCTCCTTCCCCTCCACCGCAATGGCCAATCGCAGGATGTCCGTCACGCCGTGAGCGGTGAGTTCCGTATCGTATTTTTTATCTGACACCTGAGTGCGGTCGGCGACAATGGATGAAAAAATTTTATTGCAAAGATACGAAATCTTACAGGACGCGCAGGAAGTTGAGAACCTCCGGCAGGCATACAAAAAATGCCCGCCATCCAAAGACGACGGGCATTCTGAAAAAGAAAAAGCTATGAAAGTTCTTACCTCGCGTCCCAGTTGATTTCGGAGGTACGGCGAGCTACCTGCGTAAAGATATTGCCGCGGTCGCGCAGGTCCACATAAGTGTTGTTCAGGCGATTGGTGCGGCGTAGGTCAATCCAGCGGTGGCCGCCCTCTGCCCACAGCGAGTAGCGACGCTGGAACAAAATCTCGTTCAGCAGCGCATCCTGTGTGGTGGCGCCTGTGTAGTTGCCCACGCCCCAGGTGTTGCGGATGGTGTTGATGGCAGAAACGGCGTTGGCGGTGTTGTTGGTCAAGAGGCTGGCCTCAGCATAAATCAGAATCAACTCTTCATTGCGGATAAACTTGAAGGCCGTTGTATTGCTTGGCCAGCGGGCATCCTGATACTCGCCGAGCAGGAGATTGCCGCCTGCATCCCGAATGGCCGGGTTCTGAGCCGGATTGTTGGTTCTGCGGGCCACTTTGCTCAGGCGGCGGTCGCCGGGCAGCGCGTCCTCTACCCAATCGGGATGGCAAATTAAAATGGTGCTGGTGGGCAGATCAATCGGATAGTACAGCGGATTAAGGGCGTCGGGAGAGATGCCGAAAGGATGCGCCGGGCCGATGTCCATTTTTTCAAAGGTTACATCCGTAACGTTCAAATCCATAAAGGAACCGTTGAGGGTATTGAGGGCGCCGGAGTAGTCCTTGGCATACAAAGCCGCTCTGGCTGCAATGGCCCGGTTGACCTGCGCCATTTTATCGGGGGTATTAAAGCCCGCAAAACCACTCGTCAGGTTGAAACTGAACGTACTGCCGGCAGCCAGGAGGTCGGTATGACCTTCATTGAGAATAACGCCGATGGCGCGAATGGCCTGGTCGAACGGCAGGGTTGGCCCTGGATTGAGCGGGTCTTCCACATCTATGCGGATGCCGTTTTCGTACTGTTGCATCAGGGGCCACAGCAGTTGGAATCCTTTGATGGTTTTTGCAAAACCGATATACCCTTTGCGTTCTGCATCGGTGAGGGCTGTGCTGTTTTCAGCGGCCCTGATGAGTACATTAGCCTGTTTTACAGCCAGATATGGATTGACATAGGTTCCGCCGGAACTAAAAAAATCGGGATACGTTTGCGCGATGCTCAAGCCTAACCATTCGTTGGCAAAACGTGGATCGGAGCCGAAATACGCCCACACCTCGCGGCCAAACACGCCGAACATCTCTACGGCATTTTGTACATAACCCCTGTGGCGGGCTTCCAGGCCGGTTACCAACACCTGCAATTCAGGTTTTTTGGCATCATTGAGGGCACTACCCAAAGACGGGTTGTTGGGATCTGTGACCAGATCAATTTCGCAGGCGCCGAGCGTCAACAATAGGACGACGGAGAGCGCGGATATGATTTTTTGAAATATTGACTTCATGTGCTGATTGCTTTTTTGGTGAGATTAGAAATCGAATTTGAGATGGAAAAACAGACGGCGCGAGCTGGGATACGGCGTCACCTCGATGGCCGAAGAAACGGGCTGTGAACCAAAATTGGACACTTCCGGATCGTAGCTGCCGTAGTTGGTCCACAGCAGGATATTGTTGCCCGACACGCCTATTTTTGCGCGCGAAATGCCCTTGCCCAGCAAGTCTTTGGGCAAGGTGTAATACAGGGCTACCTCCCGCAACTTGATGTAATCGGTCTTCTCAATCCAAACACCGGTATTGCCGCCCGACCAAGCGGTGAGACGCCGGAGGCCGTCGGGTGTTCCATCGCCGTCGCTGTCGTTGCTCCATCCGTTGGTGGTGCCGCCGTCATCCCACAGCAGGGCGGAAAGGTTGATGGACTCGCCGCCTTTCTGGTAATGGAAAAGCCAGTTCAGGTCGAAGTTTTTGAGGAAAGTGATGGAGTTGAGCCATGACATCTGAAAGTCGGGCTGGCGGTCGCCATACACGGTGCGTCCGCTGGTTTGCGGGCTGTTGGCCACTACCGGGTTGCCTACGATGGTCGTGGGCGAATACCCTTCCGAAATCAGGTAAGTACCCAAAGACGCCCCGAAACCGCCGGTAGTGAACACCGGAATATCTAAGCGGGTGATGACAGAGCGGTTTTGCCAGTACATGAGTTTGGTGTACCAGTTGAACTTAGATGTGCGCACGGGCGTAGCGCCGATACCCAATTCGATACCTTTGTTCTCAAGGTCGGCGGCATTGGTGGCAATGGCGAGGATACCCGTAGATTCAGCCGGTTGAAGGTCGAGGATGAGGTTTTTCACACCTTTGTTGTAATAGGTGGCCTCGATGGTGATGCGGTTTTTGAGAAAAGCAGCATCCAAGCCAAACTCCAGTTCCTCTGCTGTCTCCGGCGTAAGGTTGGGGTCCACACCGCGAGTGCCCACTTGCCCGCCGGTGAGGCCGCCGATGATTTGCGGCGCCAGCGATTCAAACGTTACGCCGAAATTGGGCAAACCGCCGGTCTGGCCGTAAGCTGCGCGCAATTTGAATTGATTGACAATACCCACATTCCAAAAATCAAAATTGGCCAGATTGAGCGCCAAAGATGCTTTCGGAAAGGCGTAATACTTGTCTTGCTGCGCATTGAGCGTGGATTTGTCCAAGCGAATGCCCACAGAGGCCGTGATGCGGTCTTGCCAGTTGAGGTCCTGTTGTGCTACGAGGCCCACGTCGGTTACGGTTGAATTCACCTGCCCCTGAATGGCTTGTACTCTGGCCCAGGTGAGATTGGTTTGGCCGCCGTTGAGACCCCGGCCGCGAGTGAGCAGGAAGTTGGATTGCTGGTCTAAGCGGCTGATGCCGATGGCCGTATTGGAGTTGACGGAACCCAGATCGGCGTTGTAAATAAGGAAAGCCTGGAGGTTCGTATTGAGATTATCCTGTGCGCCCCACATCACGTCGCCGGCTTGGTTGCCCTGTGCGCGCTGGTGCTGGAGCACTTCCGGGAAATGGACGATGGTGTTGGAACTCAGGTAGTCCACGCCGCCGTTGACGCGCAGTTTGAGAAAAGAGGAGGTATTTTGAAGAATATCCCATTCAACGGTGCCTGCAGAGATGAAGCGATCCACCTTCTGGTTGTTGGTACCGAGGTCGCGGATGGCCACCGGGTTGTCGTTGAAGTATGGATTGTTGGGATAGTTGCCGGTAGCATCAGGCAGGAGGTCGGCGTAGCTGGGCGTATAGGCCAGGGCGTAACCGATACTGCCGCCGGTGTTGTTTTGGTTACCGGTGAAGCCGCGGTCATTGTTGGAGCGCGTGTAGTTGTTGCTGACTGAAATTTTGAGGCGATTGCCTAATTTTTGGTCCAAATTGGCGCGCATGGTGTAGCGCTCGAAGCCTGTGTTTTTGATGATTCCATCCTCTGAGAGTACGCCGCCGGAAGCGAAGAATTGCGTTTTGTCATTGCCGCCGCTGATGCTCAACTGCGTGTTGGACAACAGGGCGTTCTCGCCATAGAAGAACTCCTCCCAGTTGGTATTTTCCCTGCCGGCTTGTTTGGCTGCCTGAAAGCGTTGCAGTTCCAATTGCTGGCGGGCGCCGGAGAAGAAATTGGTGATTTTGGCTTCATTCCAAGTGTCGAAGTTTTGGAAATTCTGGCCTTGCCCCATACCGAGGTCTTGGGAAAGGCTGACTTTTGTTTTGCCTGCCGCACCCCGTTTGGTAGTGATGATGATAACGCCCGAATTGGCCCGCGTACCATAAATGGCGGCTGCGGAAGGGCCTTTCAAAACCTCTATTTTTTCAATATCGTCGGGGTTAATATCGGCAATGCGGTTGGCTGCATCGTCCTGAGTGGCTACACTGGCGCCGCCGCTGGCCCCATTGACCTGCGTACGACCGTTGCGGATGGTGGAGTTGTCCACATACACGCCGTCAATGATGTACAGCGGCTGCGAGGAGCCTGCGCCGAGGGTGGAAACACCGCGCAACTGTACGTTGACGCCGCCGCCGGGCGCACCGCTGTTGGAAGACATGTTGACGCCGGGAATTTTCCCAAACAGCGCATTGTCAAGCGTTTGTGGATTGGTGGCGCCCACAAGTTCATCGCCGGTGATAGAGGTCACGGCGTTGCCTGAGTTGGCTCGTTTGACCCCCGATGCCAGACCGGTAACGAGTACCTCATCGAGGCGGGCCACGTCGTCTTCCAACACAATGGCCATGGCTGTGTTGTCGGCAGTGAGCTGCACGGTTTTGCTGCGATAGCCGGTGTAGGTTACCTCAATGGTGGCGGATTTGCCGGGCACTTCCAATGAAAAACTGCCATCCACATCAGTGATGGTACCTGTGGTGGTGCCCTTCACTATGAGGGAAGCGCCGATGAGTGGTTCGCCGGCTGCATCCTTGACGGTGCCTGCCACGCGCATCTGTGCCAAAAGGGTTGCTGAAAAGCAAATCAACCCGATAAAAACGAGGTTGACCCTGAGTAAGGTTTGCTTCATAAAATCACGAGTTTTTAGTGAGGAAATGATAATGAATCTAAAGTCGGCTCAAAAATGGCGATAATATTCGCAAGTTAATGCAAAGTTCTCAACAAAATTTTGAGGTATATTTCCTAACGAATAAGGCGAAAATTCGCGGCCTGCCGACGAAAATTGATTCGGTGCGCAGAAGCAGTTTAGAACCAGCTATTTTTGTTGTGAAACCAGTTCGGCAATACTTTATGAAAAGAAGCATCCTACCTCGAAAATCGGCAGTGCGCAATTGGCTCTTGTTCCTCATCGCCGCCGCCGGCAGTTGGCACACTTACGGGCAAACGACCATTGAGGGCCGCATACTGAGCGATGACTCCAAAGCACCTCTGGCTTATGCAACCATTTATAATAAAACCACCGGAAAAGGCGCTATCAGCGACGAACTGGGGCATTTTCAGATAACGGTAACATCAGCGCAGGATGAAGTGGTGGCGTCTTATGTCGGTTACCTGAAACAGCGCATTGAACTACAGACCGGCAAAGTAAAATACGAAGTGAAACTGAGAGAAAATCCAGCCATGCTGGGAGAAGTAGAAGTGGTAGGAACATGGGAGGCTGACTGGTTCGATTTGCTCAACGCTTGCCGGAAACGCCAATCTAAAATAATCAAACCATCGAAGGCTTACTTCGAGCTGCATTCCACATTGGATAATGCTCAGATAGAGCTGGTGGAAGGCTATTTTAATGCAGAAATTCAGAGCTATGATCTCATTGGATTAGAGATGAAAGCCGGCCGGCTGGCGGTTCAAGCCTCCGGAGAGCGGCTTTTTGTGTCTATGGAAAGCTCTCGTGCCGTCACGATGCACCGGCTTTTTGAGATAAGCGATGTATTCCCCGACAGTCCCCTGCTCCTAAACAGAAAGCAACTGAAAATTCAATATTCCATAAGTATGTCCAAGCGGTTCGTAAACGAAAATGCCGATACCGTCATCGTATTGGATTTTGTACCCAAAAAATCTCAAGGCCGGCTCTTTTCAGGCGAAATCTGGATCAATGCCTCCCGCAAAAATATTCTAAAAATTGAGCAACATTGCGCCGCTGCACAACGCTATCCCTTCAGGCCGCTGTTCCCTCACGATTCTATTCGCAACATAGATATTTCAATCACTAAAACCTTCAGAGAACAAGGCTCGGAGGCTTTTTTCAATCATGTAGATTTTTCTTACACAGTTGACTATCAGGATCGCAAATCGCAGAAATACCAGGTTCATACACAGGCTGTTTTGTATGCTTACGCTCCGGATGAGGTTTTTGATTTGCCGGAATTTCATTTCAGCAGCGACAGCATAGGCGACTATCGCAAAATCAATGCTTTTCCTTACAACGACTTTTTTTGGACGCACCACGAAGAACCCAAAGTCAGCGATCTCCGGCAGGACAATGAGCGTTTTTTTCAATCTCCGGCATCCATTACCAACAAGGCGCTCTTCACCGCCAGAAACATCTTCGAGGGCGGCGCCAAGTTGTTACAATATCCTTTTGTGGCATGGTCTGAACAACGCATTCATTTCCGGGAATTTGAAGATGGCTCCGTAGCTTCAAAATCCTTTAATAATCAGGCATTTACTTCCGATTTGTACCGGCTGGGAGTAAAAATATTCATGGATGTCAATTCATTCGGGGATTCCACCAATATGCTTACGGCTACTATTTTTGATCCTTATGAAAGCAGATACCGCTTGCCACAAACACCTGTTGCCCTGTGTTTTATAAACATTTACTTCGATCTCATGGAAATAGAACGGCGCGATCTTATCCTTGAAATTGCGGCCTCCCAGAAGCATATTTCCGAAATAAAACAGGCTTATCGGCAACATCAGGAGCATTGGTCTGCTTTGAGCCGGCGGTATTTCAATGAAGTACAACGAGGTGAAAACCTCGAAAATCTGGAATCGTGGAATCAACGGGTGGTCGCGCATCTCGGCATTGACAACATGGCAATTTTGGGATTGAAACCATCCGAGAAGTAGGCAGGCTTTCTCGCCTTCAAAAATCCCGCTATATTTGCAGCGAAATTATATTTCAAAATAACATGCCACCGCCGGCTGTTTCAAAACTTCAATGCGCCATGCAATACCAGCCACAACTCGACTTCCTCCTCCGCCAGGCCCGAAAAGCCGCCGACATCATGCGCCTCCGCTTTCGCGGCGATTTTCAGGTGTATATCAAACCCGACGGATCTAAAGTAACCGACGTGGACCTTGAAATATCTAAAATGTGGCAGGCTGATCGCGCCGCCGAGTTTCCTGAATCCGGCCTGTACAGCGAGGAATCGCCCGACAAGACCATCCTTCCCGGCAAAGATTATTTTGTGGTGGATGAGTTGGACGGCACCAGCTATTTCGCCGACGGCCAACACGGCTTTTCGCATCAGGCGGCCTATTTCGTACCGGGCGAAGGCTTGGTTATTGGGGTCTTGGCGTATCCTTTGGATGATATTTTGCTGTATGCCGTGCACGGCGAGGGGGTCTATTTAGAACAAAACGGCCAAACGGAGCGCATCGAACCGGTGAGGCCCAAAGGCAAAGACGAACTATTTTTTGGGCACCCGGCTCGCTACAAAGGAGAAAAATATTACGACTTGCTGACTGCATTGGGCATACCGCCACAACGAATCCTGCAAACCAATGCCATGCGAACTCTGCAAATGGCTCGCCGCGAATTGGACGTCAATATCTTTCTCATGCGAAAAATTGATGCATGGGATTGGGCCGGCGAAAAGGTCATCGTGGAAGAATTGGGCCTGAATCACAGCTATCTGGATGGCGCTCCTATTCATTTCGGGCAGCCGCCCCGCGAGGATAATCCCGGCTATCTGCTGTGCCCCAAGGAGTATGTGGAATGGTTGGCTCGGTAAGCGGTTTTCAGGGGTGAGGGGTGAGTGTGTGAGGGGTGAGCAACCCGAAACCTTGAACCTGAAACGCGCCTTCGCCAAGGCTTCGGCCGGATGAAACGCGAAACCAGTGGGCGGTAGCTAAGCGCGACTGCACACCGCATACTGCATTCCGCTCCTCCCCTACCCCATCTTGCTGCGTTTCACTAAATACGATTGCAAAACTGTACGGAAACCCCGGCTGATGTCGGCTTCTATGAAGTCAATTTTGTATTGGAGGCATTTGAATTTGAGCTGCTGCATGAAGTTGTCCACCTGCTCTACATAGTGCTGTTTGACCTGTTTGGGTTGCAGGCGCAGGCGTTCGCCACTTTCCATATCAATGAACAGATAAGGCCGGTTTTCGAACTCGAAGTCCAATTCTTTCGACTTATCGGTGACGTGGAAAAGGATGACCTCGTGTTTGTTGTGCTTGAGGTGCTGGAGCGCCGCGAAGAGATGGTCATTGTCTTCCATTTGCTCAAACATATCACTGAAAATAACAACCAACGAGCGGCGGTGGATGCTCTCGGCCACCTCGTGCAAAGCCTTGGCGGCAGCCGTATTTTTGTTGCCTGTCGGATTGTTGATAAACTGGTGCAAGTGCGTGAGCATGAGGCGATAATGCGTGGTGCTGCTCTTGCATTGGGTATGTAGTCGCACACTTTCGTCAAACAGGGTAATGCCGAAAGCGTCGCGTTGTTTTTGCAACAAATTCATCAGCGCGGCAGCCGCCAAAGCCGAGAATCGAGCTTTGTTGATATACGCGCCACCCGTTTTTACATCTGCCTCATCGGGGAAGTACATAGACGAGGAGGCGTCCATCACGATCTGGCAACGGAGGTTGGTTTCTTCCTCGAAGCGCTTGGTAAACAACTTGTCGGTGCGAGCATACACTTTCCAGTCTATGTTGCGGGTACTTTCGCCCTGATTGTACAGGCGATGCTCGGCAAATTCGACGGAGAAACCGTGAAAGGGACTTTTGTGCAGGCCGATGATGAAACCTTCCACCACCTGCCGGGCCAGCATTTCGAGGTTGCCGAGGTCTTTGACCTCCAAGTTGTCTAATAAATCCATGACTTACAGAAGTTTAAAAACTGAATCAGCCCTTGTTCAGAGGAGAATCCTCCCAACAAGGGCTGAAAGCACGACTTTGTCGCAGAAAGAATCAGAGCGCAGCCTCAATTTTGTCGGCCAGTGCTTTTTTGCTGGTAGTTCCGACGTGACGGTCCACTACCTCGCCGTTTTTGAGCACCAAAATGGTGGGTATGCTGCGGATGTTGTATTTGTAAGACACGTCCGGGTTGTGGTCCACGTCGAGTTTGCCCACTTTCACTTTGCCGTCATACTCTTTTGCAAGTTCTTCAATAACGGGCGCAATTGCACGGCAGGGGCCGCACCATTCTGCCCAGAAATCAACGACGGCCACGCCTTCTTTGTCTAAAACTTCTTCTTTGAAGTTTGCATCGGTGAATTGAAAAGCCATTTGTAAAGCTGTTTGATTGATATGGATAAAAAACTTGGGTAATAACACCGCCTGTTTGACTTGGGTTGTGAAAAAATTGCATAAAAGTTTGCCCCGGCTGTCGTGGCGGTAACAGTATGGAAGTTTATCTTACCGAAGCGTTACCGGCTTACTCAGATCAAAATCTGCCTGAAAGCGGGGTTTGCCGTCTCGTTCCAAGATGTAGCTAAAAACCTTGCCGTCCTCGCTGAGACGGAGCCGCCAAACGTTGGTCGCTGCGGCAGGAATGAGGCCCACCGTGAAGGCGTCGGCGGGGAAATTTTGCTGCCGGGCCGAACCAAGCGCATCGGCCAAGCCGCCGTAATTGGTCACTTCGTCGGGAGTGCCGTCTTCGTGCCGGTGGTCGTGTTTGAAGAGCAGGCCCTCCCCGATGGGCGTCAGTATCCAGGTGCGGGATTTGTCTTCGCCTACCCAAAACGGGATGCGCCATTCCTTGGGGCCGCACTGCTGCACGAGCATGAGGAGGCGGGCGTCTTTGAAGGGGGGCGCGGGTTCGGCAGGAAAAACAACTACGCCTTCAAAAGTCTGGCCGCACAGGGCGGAGATGTTTTTGAGGAATGCCTTTTGGTCGCGCCGTTGAGCGGCCTCCGAACCGGGTATGCGCGGGCTGCAATGAGACAGCAAAATGGCTGCCGACAGGAGTGTGAAGAATCGAATCATGGTGTGGTTTTGGGTGCAATGTAGTGATTCTTGCCGATAGGTGTGTAGCTTGTGCGCCAGGGGCAGCAGCGGTATGCCGCAGAGGGCAAAGAGCACAGAGCAGAGAGCCCCTGCGGTATAAAAGCGGATGACCCGCCCGCCATTTGACTACCCTGCAACTACGAGACTGCGAGTGGCGGGGGCGCCCTGAAAATTTTCACGACTATTTTTACCTTTGCCGGTATGAATCAAGCGACCGAGCTGCAAATCGTGAATTTCCTGCGGGACCGGCTACCGGAATTGCGCGGGCTGTGGCTGTTTGGAAGCAGAGCCGACGGCGCCTACCGTGCGGACAGCGACTACGACCTGGCTTTTTTGACCGATTGGCCGTCAAAAGTATCTGATATGCAGCGGTTTGAATGGATCTGCGCCCTGGCGGAATTACTGGGCAATGAGGTGGATTTGGTGGACTTGCACCAGGTGCCCACCGATTTTCGATTCATCATCGTTTCTACCGGAAGGCGCATTTTCAGCAGCGACGACTACCTGTGCGATACTTTTGAAATGACGAGTTTTTCGATGTACCAGTACTTGGAGGAGGCGCGCCGGGAAATCATTCACGAAATAAAAAAACGGGGGAGCGTGTATGGCTGACAGCGTAATCATCAACAAAGCGGCGAGCATAGAGCGCTGCCTGAAACGCATTGCCGAGGACTATGTCGGGCATGAGGCGGCTTTTGAAACAGAATACATCCGGCAGGATGCTGTATTGCTGAATTTGCAACGCGCCTGCGAACAAAGTATAGATTTGGCCAACCACCTTGTAAAACTGAAAGCGCTGGGTGTGCCGCAGAACACCCGCGAAGCCTTTATTTTGTTGGAAAAAGCCGGCCTGATAGACGCACCGCTTGCCCGTGCAATGGAACACATGGTAGGGTTTCGGAACATTGCGGTACACGAGTATGCCCGGCTGAATCTGAGCGTTGTGCGCGCCATCATCGAAAAGCACACCGCTGATTTCCGACGTTTCGTCTCCATCGCCCTCACTTTTGCCTGAAAATTATGAACAAGCGCATCTCCCTCTATTCGTTGCTCATCTGCATGGCTTTTTTGCTTGCGGTCGGCGGCATTTATTACCCCAAATGGAACAAGGGCCAAACCGAGGCCACCATCAGTTGGGACGTGTCGGGGTATTATTTTTACCTGCCGGCCGTGTTCATTTACAAAGACATCCATCAGGTGGCTTTCCGCGATTCCATCCACCAGAAATACCGCCCCGCCGATGCGCCCTATCAGGCATTTCAGCACCCATCGGGCAATTATGTGATGAAATACTCCTGCGGTCTGGCGGTGCAATACCTGCCCTTTTTTCTCATCGCGCATGCACTGGCGCCGGCGTTGGGCTACCCCGCCGACGGCTTCTCGCTGCCGTATCAGGCGGCCATCAGTTGGGGGAGTTTGTTGGTGGCATTTCTGGGTTTGTGGCTGCTGCGCCGCAACCTGTTGCGCCATTTCAGCGACGAGGCTACGGCCATCACGCTGCTGCTCATTGTGTTCGGAACCAATTACTTAGACTACTCCGCCATCAACGGCGCCATGACCCACAACTACCTCTTCACCCTCTACGCGGCATTGGTGGCGGTGACGGCCTCGTGGTACGAACGCCCTACCCTGCTCAAAGCCTTAGGCATCGGTTTTGTCGTTGGCTTGGCGGCCCTCACGCGACCTACCGAAATCCTGACGGCGCTCATCCCGCTGCTCTGGGGCGTGGCCAATGCCGAGGATTTGCAGAAGCGCCTCGGCCTGTGGAAAAAACATGGGCTGCAAATGGCCGGCGCGGTTGTAGTTTGCGGACTGATGGGCAGCTTTCAACTGTTGTATTGGAAAATGGCAAGCGGCGACTGGATCGTGTATAGCTATGAAGATCAAGGCTTTAGCTGGCTGAAACCGCATATAGACCGGGGCGTGTTCAGTTTCCGGGCGGGCTGGTTGGTTTATACGCCCATGATGGCATTTGCCGTGCTGGGATTTGTGTGGTTGTACAAAAAGCACGCCGCTTTGTTTCCGGCCATTCTCGTGTTTTTCCTGCTGTTTTTGTACGTCACTTTCGCCTGGGACATCTGGTGGTACGGCGGCAGTCTGGGCCAACGCGCCATGGTGCAAAGCTATGCGGTGCTGGCCTTTCCGCTGGCGGCCTTTGTGGAGTGGCTCAAAGACCGCAAGACCTTGCGCTACGTTGTTTTTGCCATTTTCGTGCTGTTCAGTTATTACAATCTCTGGCTCACGCATCAAGCGCACAAGGGCGGTATGCTGGAGCCGGGTTTTATGACCAAAGCCTACTGGAAACGCATTGTGCTGCGCTACGATCTGCCGGTGGAAACGCGCAAACTGCTCGATACCGACCGCGACTACGGCAATCGCCGCCGCAATGTGCAGGTGATTTACGAAAACAATTTTGAAACCGCCGAACTCTGGGCCGATTGCCCCATTCCGCCCATCGAGGGGAGCCGCTCGGCCTGTATCGGCGGGGGACGGCAGTTCACCGAGCCGTTTGGGTTTGAATTGCCGGCCAATGGTTCGCGCAAACTGCGGGCTGTCGTCACGGTGCGCTCGCTCAACAAAGAGTGGGACACCTGGAAGATGGCCCAGCTTATTGTGCGCGTCAAAAACAACGACGAGGCGGTGCATGAGCGCGCCATTCGGGTGTTCAGGCTGCTGAACGACAACGAAACGAAGGAGATTTATTTGGATCTGCGGCTGCCGGACCGGCCCTTCAACCGGGCAGAAGTGTTTTTCTGGAATGCCGACAGCGACAAGCCTCTGGCGATAGATCAGTTGAGGGTGGAGCGGTTTGATTGATATAGGCACACAGAACCATAGCAACTGCGCTATGTGATCTATGTGCCTATTGTGTTTAAAAACAAATCCCGCAGGAATCAAAGTGGCGGGAAATTCAATTCTAAAAATTCAAGCCCAGCCGCACAAAGAACCGGCGCCCGTTGCCGCCCATTTGCACCGCATCCCAAGGGCCGCCCGTTTCGTTGTTGAAAGCCCAGCCGGAAGCTACCGGTACAAAGCCCAGATCGGGGTGAACGTTGAGGATATTGTCCACGCCGAAATTCAGGGAAATGCTCTTGGACGCCTGCCAGCCGATGTAAAGATCGGGTACCAACTTGCCGCCATAGATGTAGCGGTCTTCCACATAAATATTCTCGTCGGCATCCGTGGGCACCATCGGATTGATGCCCAGACCGTCTTCGCCATAGCCCAGCAATTCAATCTTGCCGAAGTAGTTGAGGCGCGCACCCAGCGTAAATTTCTCAATGCCGTACTCCACCGTACCGTTGATTTTAACAGGCGGAGCGGAAGCCAGAATAAAGGCTTGTTCGCGGTCGCTGAGGAAGGTAGCGCGGTGCTCCGGCGTGTCGTTGAGCAAAGTGGGCACGTTGATTTGGTCAATCGTCATTTGCTGGAAATTGGCGGCAGCCAGCACTCTGAAATGGCCGTTGGAGCGGCGCTTGTTGTAATCCAACACGATGTCAATACCGCGATTGGTGGTGTTCACCGCATTGGCAAAAAACTGCGCCAGACTGACGCGCAGATTCTGCAAAGCTGCCGTAAATACTGGGTTCAAGGTGCCGTCTTCTGCATCAAACTGGCCGGAAAGCACCACGCGGTCTTTCACTTTCACCTGATAGGCATCCAAGGTGATGGAAAACTCGCGCACAGGCTTGAACGTGAAACCCAGATTGGCGTTGAACGAGCGCTCCTGCTTCAGTTCGGGAATACCGGCAGCTTTGGTGATGGCGTTGGCATTGGGCGCAATTTTCACCTCGGCAATCTGGCCGCCCTGCACGGTGGTGAAGGTAGAGCTGAAGTTGATCTGCTGCAAAGACGGCGCGCGGAAACCGGTGCTGACCGAGCCTCTCAGGTTGAATTTGGGCGACAGTCTCATCCGGCTCGACAACTTGTAATTGGCAGTCAAGCCAAAATCGCTGTAGTTTTCGATACGAACAGCGCCCCCCAGCAACCAGGCATCGGTCAGGTCCAATTCCACATCGCCATACACCCCGATACAGGAGCGGTTGGCATTGGCCTCGTCGGAGGGTTGATAGCCGGGGAAGCCCTGCGCGCCGGAGGCTTTGTCGGGGTCGTAATTGCGATACGAGGCTTCTTCGCCGGCAAAGAGTTGGTAGTTTTCCAGCCTGGCCTCTGCACCGAAAGCAAAGTTGGCGCCCTGCAAAATGGAGGCCACTTCTTTGCTGAAGTTGAGGTTCACGCTGTTTTGCAGGAAACTGAACCCGCCGTCGTCAAAGGAAGTCTTATCAGGCCCCAAGCCTGCATTGAAAGTGCCTTCGCCGAAGAAGTGGAAGTTGTTGCGCCCCAGCGTATTGCTGAAATCCCAGTTCCAGCCCGAGGCGCTGATGCCTTTGAGACCGGCGGCCACGGAGAAGTCGGAAATTTCGGTGCGAATACGTGGATTGTAGTACTGTTCGCCGCCCGAATCGGTAAAAATGATGCCCGGCGCCGGTATGATTTCACCGTCGGATTTGGTAGGAAAGCGCTCCGGCCGAGCCGAGAAATTGCGCGTAAAGGCGTAAGCGTCAGAGTTTTTTGAGTTGTAACCACCGAAGGCGTAAAAGGTCATTCGGTCGTTTTCTTTAACAGGCGCTTCCAGATTGAACATGCCGCCCAGCCCGCGCATGGAGCCGTCGCCGTGCGCCCTGCGGTAGATGCTTTCGGGCAACACGCCGTCTAATTCCTGTCGGAAAGTCTTGGCCAGATCGGCGTATTGCAAGCCTACATTGACAAAACCGCCTTTTTTACCCAAAGGCAGGCCGTAGTTGACGTTGGCGGTGTAAGCCGCGCCGTCCAATTTGTTGCCGTGCACATACAGGCCCAGATCGTGTTTGTAGGCCGGATTGTATTTCGGGTCGTGATAAACGGAAAAGCCAAGATCGGCATTGAGGAAACCGGTGTCGCGGCGCAGAATGATGTTGACCACGCCGGCAATGGCATCCGAGCCGTATTGAGCGGAAGCGCCGTCGCGCAATACCTCGATGCGCTCTACCGAAGCGGCGGGAATGGCGTTGAGGTCGGTGCCGGAATTGCCCCTGCCACGGGTGCCGAATACGGCCACGAAGGCCGTCTGATGCCTGCGTTTGCCGTTGACCAACACGAGTGTTTGGTCGGGGCCGAGACCGCGCAAAGTAGCCAAGTCCACATGATCGCCGCCGTCGGAGCCGGATTGTTTGTTGTAATTAAAAGAGGGCGCGCTGTAATTCATCATGGAGGTGACATCAAAACGGGCGGTGCTCATGCTAGCCTGCCGTATGTTGATGACGTCCACGGGGGCCATGGTTTCGGTTTGCGCCCGGTTGCTGCGCCGGGAACCCAACACGACCACCTGATCGAGCAGGCTGACGTCGGGGAGGAGCTTTACATCCAATGTTTTTTGATTGCCGGCCTTGATTTCCTGTGTAACAAAGCCCAGCATACTAAAGGTAATGACCGCATTGGGGCCGCTGTGTGTGAGGCTGTACTTGCCGTCGAGATCGGTGGAAGTGCCGAAGTCGGTGCCGCGTTCGTACACGGCTACTCCGATGAGCGGTTCGCCTTTTTCGTCGGTGACTTTGCCCTGCAATGTGCCCTGAGCGATCATTGGCAAGGCCATTGCCCAAAAGAGCAAAATGGTAATTGTCTTTTTCATGGTGAGTGTGCAATTTAAGTTTGAAAAAGACACAAAGAACGTCAATTTTCAAACGCAATAACACAGCCCGCGAAAAATTACTTCAATCGGTCTATACGCAAATCCTCCATCGCCTTTTCCAACTCGGCCAGTTCTACGTTTCTGCCGGTAATGTCCACCACAAAACGATTGGAATAAATGACGCTGTAGCTGCCCGATCTGCTGGCCTTGTTATAGTGAATAAATGCAGGCTGATTGAGGTATAAGGTGGAGCGCATCACCTCATTTTCATCGTCGCCGTTCATAGCCATAGTGGACCACTTGGCCAATTGCGGAATCACATCGGCATTGTCGCCCACATCCTGAATGGCGACGGAAAACCTGCGATCCTGCACATTGTAAGAAGCGCTGGCACTGCTGATCATGCCGCCGGCCATTTTGTAATTTTCCCCATTGGCGGTTTGGCGGCCGGTGCCGGCAATGATGTCGGGGAAGAGCGGCACCAAGGCGTTGAAATCGTAAGCGCCGTTGCCGATGCGGGCAGCGCTGGTGTCAATGTCCACCAAAGGCGCGGGCGGCACAAACTTTACATTGGGGTCGTTGGTAACAGCCGCCGTATCAGCAGCCTCGCTGTCCGATTTGGAGGTCTTATCATTCACACAGCCCGCTACGAGCAGGACAGCAGAAAACATCAGCAAAACAAGATTTTTCATAAATGCCGGATTTTGGGGCGCAAAATTACACGCCGGAATGATTTTTTTAAAACTATTTGGAAAGAAACCCCGCCATATCTGCCTCGAGCGAGCGTTGCGGGCTTTCGATGATGCGGCCCAATTCTACGCCGTCTTTTTTGACAATAAAGGTGGGCACATACTCGATGTTTTTGCCTTTTTCCTCGCCGCCGGGGCTGGTTTTGCGGCGGTCGGGATGGTCGTCTACAGCGATGATGACCACGCGTTTTTCGCTGATGCCGAGTTGGTCCAAGATTTTATAAAACCGCGGCACTTCGCGTTGGCTGTCGGAACACCAGGTGCCCATAAAAATCTCGATGTCCACTTTTTTCAAATCGGCTTCCCTGCCCGCTAATGCCCCCGCATTGACCGTGTAGCCATTGTACTCGGCATTGAACCAGGCGGCATAAGAACCCTCCGATAATGCCTTGCGGCTGATGCGGCCCAAGAGCATGGGATCGCCGTCAACGGAAACGGATGTGATCGGAGCGGCAGGGGCGGCAGGCTGCTGAGCGGTTTTGCAAGAAAACAGGGAGACCGCCAAAAGGGCCGCCGAAACGATGGATAAAAACTTCATGGTATCTGATTTTGAGGGGGCAAAGTTAGCATTTTGTTTTCACTGACCGGCTGCCTACTTTTGCCGCATGAATCTGAGCGATGTACTCCTGCTGGGCGATCCGCGATTGTACGAGGTGTGCGAACCGGTACAGCGACACGAACTGCCCGATCTGCAACCCGCTATTGCCGACATGGCCGCTATTGTGCTGGAATTCAGGGCCAAATACGGCGCCGGGAGGGCCATTGCCGCGCCTCAAATCGGCCTGATGAAGCGCCTCGTGGTGATGAATGTGGAGCGCCCGGTGGTATTTTTCAATCCGGAACTCTTCGACCTCAGCGAGGAAATGATGGAGTTGTGGGACGACTGTATGAGCTTTCCGAACCTGTTGGTAAAACTGCGCCGGCACCGGCGTTGCAAAATGCGTTTCATGGACGCCGACTGGCAGCCGCAGCTCTGGTCTCTGGAAGACGACCTTTCGGAACTGATGCAGCACGAGATTGACCACTTGGACGGCATTCTGGCTACGCAACGGGCTGTGGATGAGCGGGCGCTGAAGTTGGTGGTTCGTAGTATAAAGCAAATCGAATTTAGAAGTACTTCAATCGTCTCAACTAAGTAAACATTAAATATAACATCAAAATGAAAGTATCCAATCTGCTTGTATCTATCAGTTTTTTCATGACAGCATACTTACTGTATCCTACGCAGGTACTATCACAAAAAGATACGCTAATACTTCTGGCTTGTAGTGATTCTATTCATGAAATTGATATTTTCAGTCAATTTGATTTCACAGATGTGGATGGGGACGGAGTGGAAGAAATGGTCGTTTTGCACAAGCTTACCCAACGATTGGTTGTATATAGATACACCATTTCCCCGCTGGGGCTACCTATGTTTTCCATTATAGTTGAGGAGAAACTCAACAAGCCACTCTATTTTGATATCTGCGATTGGAATCAGGACGGAATTGAAGACATTATTGTAAGTGAGATGAGTTCTTCGAGGGATCAGGCTGTTATTACTTTCATTCCCAAAAACCAGATTTTTTCATTCTCTACCATGAAGCAAAGTGTTAAAACTCAATTTGAGTTGGGAGCCAGTGAAAGTTTTAGTTTCTTCAAATTCATTGACTTAAATAATGACGGAAAATTGGATTTTGTAGGAAAACTTATATATTATATTCACGAAACTACAGATTTTGACATCGAAAAGCCATTGATTACTAAGTATCAATATGTGTATAGCGAAACCACCAAACAGTTGATATTTACAGATTTCGATGGTGATAAGGATATAGACTTATTGGCACCTAATCCTAGTTATGGTGATCATCTTTGGCTCGAAAATATAGATGGCTCAATTGTGAGTACGAAGCCGCATATTTTCCTTAAGAACATCGGGAATATGGAGTTTAACTCCGGAGATATTGATAACGATGGGGATGACGATCTCATTTACTTAACAGACTGCTTTTGTGATAAAGATCACAAATTGTACGTTTTTGATTCGATTCCCAAAGACCATAGTGATTTGAGAGAATGCCTTATGGCTGTATTTTATATAGGAAAGGCACAATTTAAGGATTCAGCAGAATTCATCTTTGAATTTCCACCTTATGCTAACTCACTGGATGTGGCTGATTTTGACAATGACGGTCTCTATGAATTGATACTTACAAATGATGTAGTACCTAAGGAAATATTCAAATATAATCCCAGCACTAATGATTTGGAGTCACTCCATTATGTTTCCCACCTTCATGATCCCGTTTATTTACCCTACGATTATTTCAAGGATGACAGATTAACCTTTGGTTGGCAACAAAGGTTTGAACGGGATATTGATGGCGATGGAAAAATAGAAAAATTTCTTCTTTACTTTACACTTTTGTATCTCATCAAATAAATATTGGCACAAAATCCGGATTTTAAGTTTTATTTCAGAATAATTTTCTTAATACAAAGTTAACCATCATGAGAAACATCTCCTTTACCATAGCACTGTCGGCACTGCTGTTGCAAGCCTGCCAACCCGCCAACTCCGACTACCAACAACAAGCCGCCAACCCGGAGCACTACCACCGCTCGATGAAGCAACTGACGGATGTGATCGTTCACGACATTTTCTCGCCGCCGGTGGCTGCCCGCATTTACAGCTATGCCAACGCCGCCGGGTACGAAGCCGCACACGCCGGCAAGCTCAGCTTGGCCAACAGGCTCAACGGGCTGAACGGCACGCCCCAACCACAGCCCGGCCAGGAGTATTGCCTGCCTTTGGCGAGTGTGCAAGCCTTCCTCACAGTGGGCAAAGCGCTCATTTTTTCGGAGGAAAAAATGGACTCTTTCCAAAATCAAATATTGGCCGAGTACAAAAAAATGGGCATACCGACGCAGGTGTACAACCGCTCTGTTCAATACGGCGATGAAGTGGCCAAGCATATACTGGCATGGGCCGCCACCGACAACTACAAACAAAGCCGCACTTTTCCCAAGTACTCCATTTCGCCCGACCCCGCCGTCTGGCAACCCACGCCGCCTGCCTACATGGACGGCATTGAGCCGCACTGGAACACCATACGGACCTTCCTGCTGGATTCCGCCGCGCAGTTCGCGCCGCCGCCGCCCACGCCGTTCGACCTCACTCCCGGCAGTCCTTTCCACAAAGAACTCATGGAGGTGTATCAGGCGCTGGATGCTCCCGACCGCCCTGAACGTGAGGCCATTGCGCAGTTTTGGGATTGCAATCCCTACAAAACCAATCAGGTGGGCCACGTTATGTTTGCCACCAAAAAAATAACGCCCGGCGGCCACTGGATGAACATTGCCGGACTGGCAGCGCGCAAGGCAGGCAGCGATTTCGAGCAGACTACGCGCGCCTACGCCTTCACTGCCGTCACTTTGCACGATGCTTTTGTCAGTTGTTGGGATGAGAAATACCGCAGCAAGCTCGTTCGCCCCGAAACCGTCATCAACCGCAGTTTGGACGAAAACTGGTTGCCGCTGCTGCAAACGCCGCCCTTCCCGGAATATACCAGCGGGCACAGCGTGGCCAGTTCCTCGGCTGCCGTTGTGTTGACGGCGCTTTTCGGCGACAACTTCGCCTTTGACGACGACACCGAAAACGAATACGGGCTGCCCACGCGCTCCTTCCGCTCTTTTGCACACGCCGCCGATGAGGCTTCCATGAGCCGTATGTATGGGGGCATCCACTACCGACCGGCCATTGTCAACGGCGTAGAGCAGGGTGGCCAAATAGGCAAGCTGGCGGTATCGAAATTGCCGCTGAGCGCCCAAACGGGTATGAAATAATCAATTGGTAAACCTTTTAGCACGCTCCGCGTTGTGCTTGCGGAAGTAATTTTAGGCTCATGAATCTGAAAGAAAAAGCAAAGCTCATCATCTACCGTTTCCGCGAACGCGGTCTCGAAATTTTCCTCGTTCCCGACGAAAATCAATGGACGCTGCCCGAAGGCCCGCTGGCCGAGCAGACCGCCCAGGTGATGATGCAGGAAGACCGCCTGATCGAATTGGACCCCGTTCACAAAGCCGACGGCGAAACCGAACAGGCCTGGGCCGTAGAGGGCGACTGGCACGACATCCCCTCGCTCAAAGCCATGCTGTACGAGGATGCCGTGGCGCTGAAGGAAAAATTGGAAACGATGGAGCAAGGTTCTTTTGTGGCCATCAAAGAAGCCTTCAAAAAGGCCATGCCGCACCAGTATCAGTTTCTCAAGGAGCTGAAGGAGGTGCTTTTGGATAGAAATTTGACGAAGAATATGTGAGGGGGTTCTCGCTCACAGTAAACACTTCACCCCAACATGCGCTTCAAGGCTCCGGCCACTTCCTGCCAGGCCTCGTCCTTATCCGGCCAGCGACTGATGGGCGTGAGGCGGCCCTTGAGTTGCGGAACTGCCTGTAAACCAGACCACTCCGTTTCCTGAAAATCATTATCGGTGAGCATAACGCACAGCACTTGTGCGCCCGCCGCGTAACGCGCCGCCACCAACGGAAGTTCTTGTTCCCAGATAAAGTCGGAAGCCCAGAACTCCGGACTCAGCAGCAGCACAATGATGTCGGCCTCGCCCAATTTGTTTTCAATTTCCTTTTTCCACTCTGCGCCGGGCAGGATTCCCTGATCGTACCAGAAATTGATTTTGCCTGTTTTGGCCTGCACCGCCAATGCCGTTTTTAGGCGTTTGGCGTCTTCAATCTTGTCGTGGGAGTAGGAAAGGAAGACTTTTTTGGGGGTGGATTGGGAGCTTTTATCCTTCTTATCCGGTGTAGCGGGAACATTCACATCCTTCCCAAAAACCTCTTCCAATAAGCTTTTGATATCCACGTCGTGGTACGGGCGATTGTCGCAGGGCGTTTTCGTCCGGCCATTTTCGAGAAACTCGATGAGTTTTTCATAATCGTGGTAATGCGGCGCCTGAAGTATCCGGCAGGCAGGACAATTGCAGGGAATCAACTTTTGTACCCGCAGCCGGGGAAATGAAGCATGAATTCTGTCTAAATGAATGGTAGCCTGGGTAGTGAGTTCGCGGCGGCGTTTGCCGATACTCCGCACCACAATCTCCCGGTTTCCGTAGGTTTCCGTTATCAGTGCGTAGCTGTCGCCCTGCTGAAGTATCGTACCCTCGCGCCAGATGAATTTTTGTCCGTGTGCAATGAGTTGATGCACTTCCACGGCCAAGCGGGCAAAAATACCGCGCGGCATGAAGTCGTAGCTGTAGCGCAAGGCCGGGGCATGACTCAGTTCATCGGGGTGAAGGGAAGGGATGGATGCTGCGTAATCGGGTTGTGCGAACGGCAGCAGTTCGGGCATGATGTAGTCATCTGTTTCACCAACGCGATAGCAGAGTTTGAAGCGGAGCATGAGCGCGAGCAGTTGTTCCTGCTTATCCACATACATTTCATCATGCCATATTTGCCCGATGTCTCGTTTGTTGAAAAAACCAGAGCGGTCGCCGGCGTTGACCAAGGGACTGTCATAAGTTTTGAAAACGGCGTCTGTGGCCCAGGTCATGCGCAAAATGACGGTTTCCCGCAATGCGCCATCGTCCTGAAAATGAAGGATGGCACCCAGATCGTGCAGGTAAGCGCTGAGTTGAAGCTGGCTTTTTCGGTCTTTGTCGTTCAGCCCATAAGCGGCACAAACGGTATAATAGCGATCCAGAGAGATGTAATTTATATTTTCGGCTTCGCGTATCCGTTCGAGTTCGTTGCGAACATGAAACCAGGACAGCGGAAGCGACTGCGTTACATGCTCCAGTTCGCAGATGCGGTTGGTGAGGGTGTTGATCACTTTTTGGGTGTCGGCGGTATTGACGGCGGCAGCATTCTCAGATTTATCATATTCGCCCAAGGTATCCAGGTTGGCGGCGAGCATTTCCCGCAGGAAATCGAATCGCGCCCGCATACCGCCGAGATTGGGGTACGGCGGGCGGCCATCTGTTTTGTTCACCACGATGTACAGCGGACTGCCGTCACCGTAGAGTTCTGCCATTTGCAGCCAATAGTTGAAGTCGGTATTTTGCTTGCGGTTGTCGGCCAGCACGACATACAGCGATCGCTTGGTGAGAAAGAAGCGATGGGTGCCGTGATAAATCTGCTGCCCGCCGAAATCCCAGAGGTGGATATCAAATGCCTGATCTCCCTCGCCGATGCGCAGGGTTTCCACCGCTATACCGCGCGTACTTTCGTCTTTTCCCGGAAGCGGACTGTCTATTTTCTTCATTTTCAGGGCCAGAGTTGTCTTGCCCGCACCGCTTTCGCCGAGCAACAAGAGCTTGGCTTCGCGCAAAAACCTGACGCCTTCGAGCCGTTTTTTGAAATACCCCGCTATCGCATACCTCCCCTGCGCCACGATTTCCGGCGGCGGTGTGGCCAAGTTTTCGTTGCCGTACAACCACAGGTGTTCGAGTTGCGCTACGGCTTCGGCGGGCGGAGCGAACTCCCGGAGTTGATTGTTGCTGAGATCCAAATACCGCAAGCCGCGCATGGCCGGCGGCAGTTCAAAGGCGGTGAGCTTGTTGTCGCGGAGGTTGAGGGCCTGCAAGTGCGCGGCCTCTGCTCCGATCTCCGCGAGTATTTGCCGCCATATCTCGTCATCCAAGCCGGCGCCCGCCAGATTGAGTCCGGCCAAATGACCCTCGTGCCACAGGTAGCACAGCGGGGCTTCCTTGCGGATGGGCATCACGCGGGATACGGGATCGAAGCCGTAAGCCGCCGCGGCTTGCAGCGTTTTGCCGGGCAGCAGGGCTTCGATGCGGGCGATGATGGGTGCTTGCATTTGTAGTATTTGGCGTTTTCAGGTGACATCTAACGCCGCCCCAAGGCGCGGAAGGTGTCATCTGAAAACATGATGAGTATTTCTTCTCCCTTGCGGCGAGATGACACCTCCCGCCTTTCAGGTGACATCTAACGCCGCCCCAAGGCGCGGAAGGTGTCATCTGAAAACATGATGAGTATTTCTTCTCCCTTGCGGCGAGATGACACCTCCCGCCTCTGGTGGATGCCCGGCGGGCGGTAGATGTCACCTCGCCGCTCGCCGGAAGGCGGAAAAGCCCGCTCGCCCCCGGCTTCGCTTGGCTTTCCCTCCTTCCGGCTCGCTTACCGGCCGGCCAGCTTTAGCTCCAGGGCAGCACCGGAAAGGCAGGCCACCGAAGCTAAGGGACGAGGGCCACGCGGAAGCCGCAGGCGTCGCCGCGGTAGCCCGGGCTGAAGCTGCCCCGGTACGACACACGACAGTCCCCGGCGAAGTCGCCCCACGAGCCGCCGCGGAGCACGCGGAACGAGCCCCGCTGCGGGCTGTCCACCCAGGCGCTGCCGTCCGTCGGAGCGCCCTTATAATCGGCGTGCCAATCGTCCGCGCACCATTCCCAAACATTCCCGCTCATGTCGTGAATACCCAACTCGTTCGCCTTTATATGACCGACAGGATGTGTGCGACAGTTGTTCTTTTCAATTTTTTTCCGGTCCCATTCACCCGACAAAGGCTTATCCCCGGAATTCTCCCAATACCACCCCACTTCATCCAGCTTATTGCTACCGGCATACTCGTATCCCTTCGACAGCCGCCCGCCCCGGGCCGCGTACTCCCACTCCGCCTCACTTGGCAAACGGAAATGCCGGCCAGGAAACCGTTCATTCAGTTTTTGAATAAATGCTTTTACATCATCCCAATTGACGCTTTCCACGGGCAGGTCGTCGCCTTTGAAACGAGAGGGATTGTTCCCCATGATCTCCCGCCATTGTTTTTGCGTCACGGGGTATTTGCCGATCTCGAAATCGGGCACCGTGACCGTATGCTCGCCGCCGAACTGGAAGGGGCCTCCTTCCACGGGTACCATTTCTATAAACGCCTGAACAGCTTCTTCCCGGCGCTTTTGTTCTTCCTTTTCTTTGGCTTGGCGCTGAGCCTCCTCTTTCCTGTGGCGCTCCTCGCGTTCTTTGGCCTCGGCAGCAATGCGGGCGGCTTCGGCTTCGCGCTCGGCCGCTTCCTTGCGTTTTTGTTCGGCGGCTTCGGCAGCGCGTTTTTTGTGTTCGGCTTCGGCGGCTTTGCGCTTTTCTTCGGCGGTCCGGCGGGCGACCTCCAAGCGCTCGGCGGCTTCTATTTCAGCCTGTATGGTTTCGATGGCCTCTTCGGCCTCGGCGCGATGCAGAGAGAAAGCATCGTCCTGTAGGTAGCTTTCGTACAGTTCTATTTGGTGCTGCGGGTCATCGCTTCGTGTGGCGTCTTCCGAGATTTTTTTCCAAAAGGCTTCGTCTCGGCGGCGGAGGGCGCGTGCTGCCTTTTCGGCGGCTTCCTGCCGTTGCCGGTCTTCCTCTTCTGCTTTGCGGGCGCGCTCGGCAGCGGCTTTTTCCTTTTCGAGGTGGGCGTGGATTTCCTGGATGAGTTTGTGCAGTTCTTCACACACATTGGTCCAGGCGCTGTCCCGGCTCAACCAGGCAGCTACGCCCTGAATCCGGCCATTGTCGCCGCGAGGCAATAATTGAATTTCAGCAATATCGGGGTTCAATTTCCACATACAATCGCGCACCAACACCGGAACGAAGCGGGCGCTGCCGGCGCGCTTTTTTTCTATGGCCGTTTTCAATTCTTTTTTGCGAATGAACTCAGAACTCAGGGCATCGGCGCTCACCAACATGATGACCAAATGCGCCGCTTCCAACTCCTGCTCAATGCGCTTTTCCCAATCCTCGCCGGGCAGCAGATCGGAGTCCACCCACTTCTCTATCAGCCTGTTTTCCACAAACAGGTGCAGGTGGTTGAGCAACTCATCCTTGAACGCTGCGTCGGCGCGGGCATAGATGATGAAGGTCTTAAGCGGAGTAGCGGTCATAGTCCTGCAAAAGTAGGGTATTGTGGAAAATATGGAAGAATTTTGTTTGAGCGAAAATATCTGCTGGGACTCCCTTCCGCGACCCAGCCGGAACAGTATTCCGGCAGACATTCCTGCTCACTCCCCGGCCGGCTTTAGCTCCAGGGCAGCACCGGATAGGTAGGCCACCGAAACTAAGGGAAGAGAACTACGCGGAAACCGAAGTCGCCGTTGCGGTTGACCGGGTCGCTGATGATCCGGTACGACACGCGACAGCGCACGGCGCTGTTGCTCCACGAGCCGCCGCGGAGCACGCGGCGCGATCCTCTCTCCGGGCTATCCACCCACGCGCTGCCGTCAGTAGGGGCACCATTATAATCGCTATGCCAATCGTCCGCGCACCACTCCCACACATTCCCGCTCATATCGTACAGGCCCAGCGCATTGGGCAGCAGCAGGCCCACATCGCGGGTTGCGTCGCCACTGTTTTCATCGTACCAGCCCACCTGCTGCAACACCTCACTCCCTGCGTAGCGGAAGTCTTCTTCCTTCCAAAACGGGCCGCCACGAGCGGCATATTCCCACTCCGCTTCGGTGGGCAGGCGGTATCGGCCTCCGGTAGTTTCCTGCAGCCGGGGCAGAAATTGTTCAGTGATGTCGTTCCAGGAAACTGTTTCCACCGGCCGACGCGGGCCTTTGAAACGGGAAGGGTTTTCTCTCATCACCGCCTCCCAGAGGTCTTGCGTCACGGGAAAGCGGCCGATGTAAAAATCGTCTAAACGCACGCGGTGGGCGGGCTTTTCCCGGTCTTGCGCTTCCGTGTCTGCCTCATCGGCGCCCATGAGGAATTCGCCGCCGGGAACGTGCATCAGGCGGTAGGGCGGTATGCCGGGCAGGGCAATGTCTATGTAGGGTAAGGCCATATAATCATTTTTTTCTTTTCTCCTGCGTAGTGAAGGGGTGACTACGGTAGCATTGCAGGGACAAGTCACCCCTTCACTCAACTCCCCCCTCACCACTCAAACCACCCGCTCACCATCTCCCCGATGCCGTCCTTGCCCGAAAGGTGCTGAAACTCATTGGTATGCACATCGTAGCGGTAGTCTTTGGCCCATTCCTGATGGTGGGTGCAGAGGGCTTCTATCGCGTCCAAGATGTAGTCCATTTCCTCGTTGGAAGTGGTGGGGTGGATGGAGAGGCGAATCCAGCCGGGCTTGGCAGATAAGTCGCCGTGGTTGATTTTTTCCGTGATGGACTTGGAATCCTGCTTCGATACATGCAGCAGGTAGTGCCCGTAAGTGCCGGCGCAGGAGCAGCCGCCGCGCACCTGTATGCCGAAGCGGTCGTTGAGCAGTTTCACGCCGAGGTTGTAATGCAGACCGTCAACATAAAAAGAGATGACGCCCAATCGGCGCCGCACATGATCGGCCAAAACGTGCAGGTTTTGCAGGCGGTCGAACTTGGCCCAGAGGCGCTCCAGCAGTTCCTCCTCGCGGCGCTGCATGTTGGCCACGCCCATCTGTTCTTTCAGTTGGATGGCCATTGCCACCCGGATGGTTTGTAAAAAAGCCGGCGTGCCGCCGTCCTCGCGGGCCTCGATTTCGTCAATGTATTTGTGCTCGCCCCAGGGATTGGTCCAGTCCACCGTGCCGCCGCCGGGACTGTCGGGAATGCGGATTTTGTACAATTGGGGGTCAAAAATGAGTACGCCCGATGAGCCGGGACCGCCGAGAAACTTATGCGGCGAAAAATAAATGGCGTCCAAATGCCGGGCCTCGTCTTCGGGCCGCATGTCAATGTCTATGTACGGCGCCGAGCAGGCAAAATCCACAAAACACAGGCCGCCGTGCCGGTGCATGAGCGCGGCAATATCGTGGTAAGGCGTGGCAATGCCCGTCACGTTGGAACAGGAGGTCACCGCCGCGATTTTGGTTTCCCGGTCGGCGTATTGTTGTACCACCGCTTCAAAGCGCGCCAGGTCAACGAGGCCATCCGCATCGGGTTCCACCACCACCACATCGGCGATGGTTTCGAGCCAGGAAGTCTGATTGGAATGGTGCTCCATGTGGGTCACAAAAATGACGGGGCGCTCCTGTTCCGACAGTTTCAGCAGGTGCTGAAAGCGCTCGTGTACTTTGAGGCCCAGAATGCGCTGGAATTTATTGACCACGCCCGTCATGCCCGAACTCGTGGCGATGAGTACGTCTTTTTCATGGGCGCGCACATGGTGTTTGATGATGTGTTTGGCGTGGTGGTAAGCCTGGGTCATGCTGGAGCCGGTCACGGTGGTTTCGGTATGCGTATTGCCTACCAAAGGCGCTACCTGATGCAACATGATGTCTTCGATGGGGCCGTACATGCGCCCGCTCGCTGTCCAGTCGGCATAAATGATCTTTTTTTCGCCATAAGGCGTTTCAAACTGCCGGTGGATGCCGATGATGCTTTCGCGAAAGGGCTGAAACCATTTTTCGAGCGATTCCGGCGCAAAGGTCTTTTTGGTAAGGGTGGGTATTTCCATGTTTGCAAAGATTTCGGATTCAAGATTTCGGATTCTCTGGTAGGAGCGGCTGCCGGCCACAAGCCTCAAGCTGCTGGCTGCTGGCCTCAAGCTGCTGGCTGCGTTCACCGCGCTTTCGCGGAAATTCGCGCCCTTCGCCTAAATTCGCGTTAAAAAAATTCGCGTTTCGCGTTCAAGGTTTCATCCGCCAAAGCCTTGGCGAAGGTGGGGTTGGAACCGCCGACTGCCAGCTGAACACTCTACGCTCAGCGCCGCCTACCGCACACTGAAAACCGCCTACCCCCTACGACCGCCAAAGTTACTCATTCTCTCCATTATGAAACCGCAAAAGAACACAAGCCATCAATACCTGACGCTGTACAAACCCTACGGCATGCTCTCGCAATTCACTGCCGAAGCGCCCGGACAAAGCACCCTGGCCGACTGGCAGCCGCCTTTGCCGAAAGGCGTTTACCCCGTTGGCCGTTTGGACAAAGACAGCGAGGGCCTGCTGCTGCTCACCGATGATGCACGCCTCAACGAGCGCCTGCTGCATCCCCGTTTCGGGCATCGGCGTACCTACCGCGTACAGGTGGAGGGCATTCCTACAACGGAGGCTTTGGAAGGCTTGCGACACGGCGTTTCCATCAAAACCGATAAAGGCGTTTACACCACGCTGCCTGCCGAAGTTGCGTTGCTGACCGAAGCGCCGAAAGTGCCGGAGCGCGTTCCTCCGGTGAGGTTCCGGGCCGCCATTCCTACCTCCTGGCTCGACATCACGCTCACCGAGGGCAAAAACCGGCAGGTGCGCAAAATGTGTGCCGCCGTGGGATTTCCGGTGCTGCGCCTCATCCGCATTCGCATGGAGGAGCTGGAATTGGGCGGTTTGCTTCCCGGAGAGCAGAAAAGTTGGGAGCGGGAGGAGATTTGGAGGCTGTTGAAAATGTAGGGTGTAGCTGCGAGCGATTGGGGCCTATTTATTTCAAACCACTTATCTTTGCCGCATGAAAAAAATAGTCATCTTATCGGGCGCCGGCATGAGCGCCGAAAGCGGTATCCGCACCTTCCGCGATGCGGACGGGCTGTGGGAACAACATGACGTGATGGAAGTAGCCTCCATTGACGGCTGGCGACGCAACCCCGAACTCGTGCTGCGATTTTACAACCAGCGCCGCCGGCAACTCAAGGAAGTATTGCCCAACGCCGGGCACCTCGCTCTCACCCGCCTCGAAGCTGCTTACGACGTGCATATTGTGACCCAAAATGTGGATGACCTGCACGAGCGCGCCGGCAGCAGCAACATCCTGCACCTGCACGGCGAATTGAACAAAGTACGCAGCACCGGGAAGACTTCATTGGTGTACGAGTGGCAGGATGACCTCCAAATGGGCGACCTGTGCGAGAGCGGACACCAGCTCCGGCCGCACATCGTTTGGTTTGGCGAAATGGTGCCCCTGATGGATAAGGCCGTAGAAATTCTGACCAAAGCCGACATCGTCATCATCATCGGTACTTCCATGCAGGTATATCCCGCCGCGGGTCTCATTGCTTATGCGCGCCCTTCGGCAGCCATTTATTATATTGATCCTCAGCCATCTATCAATTACGAACTGAGCGACCGCCGGCGCCTGGAGGTTATTTCCGACCGGGCCGCTGCTGCTGTGCCGGTATTGGTGGAGCGATTATTGGCGGAAGCCGGAGAGTAATTTGACAAATGAAAAAACCTTTGTATTTTTGCGCTTGCTATTGAACGGCACACACATAAGAACCAGCCTTGGGGGATTTTTTTATTAAGACAGGCTGAACGACATACAAGATTTACTCACACAGAGCCGATTTGTTATGAGAAAACATGTACACCACCTTATCGCCATTGCGGCGATATGCCTTTGGGCATCTGCCTCCTACGCTCAGGATGCAAAAATCCGCAGAGCAGAAGAAGCCTTCAAACTCCTTCGCTACAAAGAAGCCATTCAGTTGTACGAGGAAGTGCTGGCCAAAAAAGAAGACCTTCAGGTGCGGCTCAGCCTGGCCTTGGCTTATCGCAAACTGCAGGACTACGAACGCGCCGCCGCCACTTTTTCCAAAATCAAAGACTGGTCGAACATCTCGCCGGATTACATGCTGCAATACGGCTGCGTGCTGGTGCGCTCCGAGTCCTGCGAGGATGCTCAATCCTGGTTCGATGCCTATTTGGCGCGCAATCCGCACGATTCCCGCGCGCCGATGTTTCGCAATGCCTGCGCCGCCATGCAACAATTGATGGTATGCAATGAGGGCTTGTACGAGGTCTTCCCCATGCCTTTCAACACGGAACAGAGCGAAATGGCGCCCATGATTTACGGCAACCAATTGGTTTTTGCTTCCGACCGCAACGCCGAGCAGGGGCCGTTCCTCGATCTTTTTTCAGCCGACCGGTTCGACAGCACTGCACAGGCACAGGTCTTTGCGCCCGAACTCAATACCCGCCTGCACGAGGCCACAGCCTTTTTCAACAGCAGCGGCAACCAGGTTTTTTTCACCCGCAGCCGCGCCGGCAACAAAAACCTCACCGACAGCCGCATTGTCCATCTGGAGATCATGACCGCCCAAAAATCGGGAGACCAATGGACCGATGTGCAGGCCATACCGCTCACCGATCCGGCTTATTCGGCAGCACACCCCTTCCTGACGGCCAATGGAAGGCGGCTCTATTTTTCATCGGATATGCCCGGAGGATTTGGCGGCAAAGACCTCTATTATTCTGAAAAAACGAGCATCGGCTGGGGAATGCCCATCAACCTCGGCCCGGAAATCAACACCCGCGGCGATGAAATTTTCCCCTTTATCGGGCCGGATAATCGCCTGTATTTCAGCTCAGACGGGCATCCGGGGCTGGGCGGGCAAGACATCATGGTATCAACTTTGCAACCCAGCGGCAACTGGACCAACGGAGAAAATATAGGCACTCCTTTCAACTCGCAGTACGACGACTTTTCCTTCATTCTGGCCCCCGACGGACTGACAGGCTACTTCGCTTCCTCGCGGCCCGGCGGCGCAGGCCGGGATGATATTTACGGATTCAAACTACTGTATCGCCAACTGAGTCTGGCGTTCCAAAACAGCGTCACCGGCGAGGCCATCGAAGAGGCAAGCGTCAAAACCCGCTGCGACATGCTGCCCAACCATTCCCTGCGCGTGCCGGTGTATGCCTGCTGCAACCTCACGGTTTCGGCGCCCGGCTACGATGATGCTGCGGTGGAAATTTGCGGAGAAGATACCCGTGTGGACTACTCGCGCCCCTACCCTGTTGCCTTGCAGCCTGAGCGAAAATATACCCTGCGGGGCACGGCTACCGACGGCTACACGGGCGCGCCTTTGTCGAACGCCGTAGTGCTCATTTTTGAAGCCGGCAACTATTTCAATTCCGTCGTTTCAGGCGCAGATGGAGCATTTATGTACGAACTGCCCAAAAACAAGTGCTATACCTTCAAAGTGGAAAAAGGCGATTATTTCTCCCGTAGCCTTGCCGATACCATTTGCACCACAGGAAAAACTTTTGATTTCAGCCTGCAATCAGCGCTGCAACCGTTCCGGGCCAACTCCTCGCGGACGGGTTCCGGCCCTGCCAAAGGCGTGTTCATTCCCGGCATTCCTACCGGCGACGACCGCGAAGCGCCCTTCGTACTTCAAATTTATTACGACCTGCACAGCACCCGTTTCCGCGACGACAACCTGCCCGAAATGGAGCGCTTGCTGCGTTTGTTGCAAGACAATCCCAATATTTCGGTGGAAATCAGTTCGCATACAGATACGCGCGGAGAAGCCGACTTCAACCTGCGCTTATCGCAAAAACGCGCCGAATTGGTGGTGGAATGGCTGATTGCCAAAGGCATAGACGGTCGCAGGCTGATGGCCAAAGGATACGGCGAGGCCCGTCCGGTGAATCAATGCTTAGACGGCGTGACCTGCCCGGAGGCCGAGCACCAACTGAACCGGCGCACAGAGTTCAGAGTATTGGGCAATCGTTGATAACTTATCTTTTTGTGTCGGATTCTAAGTATCTTTGCGCTCCTACATCCGATCAACAAAGATGCTGATACACGAATTTCAGAAGCGCGTGCGCTACGGCGAGACCGACCAAATGGGCTACCTCTACTACGGCAACTATGCCCAGTACTACGAGATAGGCCGCGTAGAAATGTTGCGCGCATCGGGGCTGACCTACCGCGAAATGGAGCAGGAGCGCGGCGTGCTGATGCCGGTAGTATCCTTGCAAATGCGCTATGTGCGACCGGCTTACTACGACGAATTGCTGACGATACGCACCACGCTGCGCCGGTTGCCGGAAAAATTCATCACTTTCGAGGTCGAAATTTTCAACGAAAACCGCAAGTTGGTCAACGGCGGCTCGGTGCGGCTGTGTTTTGTGGATGCAAAAAGCGGCAAAACCATCGCAGCGCCTGAATTCCTACTTGAAAAACTGAGAGCGCATTTTGAAAAAGCCCCAACTACCTGATATCGAGCAATGGAAGCGCCGCCTGATGCGTGCCAGGTGGATGCGAAAATTGTTGGTGTGGGCCAAGCGCCGCTCACTGCCGGGGTTTTCGCGTGTGCCCATTTATGATGTGGTGGTTTTTACAACCAATGAAATACAGCGTTTCGACTTGTTTTTGCGGGCCAATGCCATTGCGTACAGCTTCTTTCTGGCTTTGTTTCCGGCGCTCATTTCCCTTTTTACATTGCTGCCTCATCTCCGCAAGTACTTCCTGCACTACCTGCCCAACGAGGGCGATCATTTCGAGGATGTGCTTCAGCATGAAATTCAGCAGATTGTGCCGGGCGATGTGGGGCTGCACATATCAAATTTTATAGAAGACCTGACCACCAATCCCAGGGTAGGTTTGTTGTCTTTCGGTTTTTTTCTGGCCCTGTTTTTTGCCTCCAATGGTATGTTGGCTCTCATGCAGGGTTTTGAAAAATCGTACGCCCGCACCTTCATCAAACGCAATGCGCTCAGCAAACGGGGCATCGCGTCCATGCTCACTTTTCTGTTGGCGTTTTTGTTGCTGGCATCGGTGGTGCTCATCATTCTGGGCAACCAGATCATCCACGCGGCAGGCGCCTGGACCGGCTGGAACCGCGTGACGGAGTGGAGCATTTCCATCCTTCGCTGGCTCACTATTGTGTCGGTTTATTATTTCGGCATCGCCATTATTTACAGGTTCGGCGCGGCCGTGCGACGCAAATTCCGGTGGTTCTCGCCGGGCGCCACGCTGGCCACTATTTTGTGCCTGCTCACCTCGCTGATTTTTTCTTTTTATGTGGATAATTTTGGCAATTACAACAAGCTCTACGGCAGTTTCGGCACCATCATTGTGACGATGCTGTGGCTCCAACTCAATGCACTGGGGCTGCTCATCGGGTTTGAACTCAACGCGGGCATTGCCATCAACAGAGATTTAAAACAAGCCCGGGAAGACGAACGATGAAAAAAAACGCGAACTTTGCCCCTACAACCTAAAATTCATTATCTGCCATGTGCCAACTATTCTTGTACAAATTCCGTGCTCCCATTCCCGAATCTGTGCGAAATTCGCCCTGGCTCTGGATTGGGCTGGCAGCGGTGGTCATAGGAAGTCTGGTATATCACAATTTTTTCAGAAAAACACGAGTCTCGCCCGCTCCAACGCACCCCGCAGCTTCCGGCAGCCTGATTTCCTACACAGAGAATGGACGCAGCGGGCAGGTGCATTACCGCAGCCATGAGGCTCGTTTTTCGATGTACTATGAACTGGGCGGCGGCGAAACAGTAGCGGGCATTTTTATTCCCGATGCAGAAAGCTGGGAAACTGCCACTTCTCTTCCTTTATTTCGCCGGGAAGAAGTGTTAGAAAGCATTGGTCGCCAAGTGGTTACAGACAAAACCGGCGGACGCGGTCATTTTAAAATAGAGGGATACTGGCTCCAGATTTATCATTAAAATCCAAAACACCATGCTCGGAAACATCCTCCTCGTCTTCATCACCCTGGCCCTCATTGCCTTCGTTCAGCTCACCTCCTCGCCCGCGCCCGGCGGAGACAGAGGCGTCGGCTACGCTTTTGCCATGATCCTATACGGCGGCGCATTGTTTCTGTTCAGCGGCTTATTGGCCTGGTATGCCGGCAAAAACGGCCTGTTCAACTGGGCGCCTTTAGCTCCTCAAAATCGCAATCTGCTCATTTTTACGGGCTGGTTGGCGTTTTTCTTTGCCGTTACACTCAGCGGCATGTTTCGCAGCGAATGGCACCCTGGCGAGTTGCCGCAATTTCTCAAATGGTTAGCCGATGCACAGGCTGCTGTCTGGCTGCCCCTCTTGGTACTCGTGCCGCTGGCGGTATTCATCAACTCGGAAAAACAGGTGGCAGCGCCTGAACTTTGGGTCAAAATTCCTTTCCTCGCCGGCATGGGCATTTGCGCGATCATCGGGCTGACCATGCTGTTCGGGTGGTTTCGGGCTTCTGCCAGACAAAACGCCGAACAGGCTGAGTATCATCAACAACGGGAGCAATCTCAGCATCAACACCATTTAGACAAAATAGCCGCGCACCAGCCGGAAGACCCATTGGTAAACATCCTCTCGCTCACCGGGCGCTACCACGACGCCGATGTGCGCAATGCCGCCGTAGAAAAAGTAAAATCACGCCCCGACTGGGAAGCCGAACTCATTCGCCTGCTCAATGATACTGAGTGGCAATCGTATGTGTATCAGTTCATTGACGGCAATGAGGTGCCGCATCCCGAACTTTTCGTCGAACCCATCAACCGCAGTATCCGCCGGACAGCCGCCGAGATTCGCAGCCGCATTACCGACGCCAACGATCTTCAGGACTGGCATTTCGAGCATTTCAGCATCGAGCGCTTGTTGCGCGCCATAGACGAGCAGTTTTCCAAAGTGCCCGGCGCCGATTTCCGGCCCGCCATGCTCGAACTGCTTGCAGCTTTGAAAACACCCAAACCGGAACGTTTTAAAAAAGTAGAATTCACCCTCACGCCGATTGTGGAATACTGGCTAAGGGGTAATAAAAAATAAAGTGTTCATTTTCGTCAAAGGTGACTATACAGTCGCCCTGCAAAAAGCCGCTAGCCGCGAGCTTTGAGTCACGAGTTTGATTTCCCAAAATAAAAAAAGGGCCTTTTTTCAAGATGAGATTTTGAAATTCTCCCAAATGAAAAATCTAATTTTTCATCGAATAAACAAACTCATAGCTCGTGACTCATAGCTCGTAGCTTTTGGAGGCCCGCTGAATAGTAACGAAAAAACGCTGACCGGAAGCACAATGAATCGCTTCGTTCAAATAATCGTTTGGTGTGCGGCCCTTGCTCATTCGATGCAAGCCGCCCCGTTTGACTTCGGACGCCAACAACCCGCGTATTGGATAGAGCAATCGCGTACCTTATTGGCCGCCGGCCGCTATGACGAAGCTTCCCAATCGGCTCAACAGGCTTTGGTACTCCTGCAACGCCCGCCCCGCGCCGACTATCCCGCTACGGCAGAGGCATTGGTTTTACTCGGCAATGTTTTTCTGGAAACAGGCCAACCCGACGGCGCCTGGCAGCAGTATCTGATCGCATGGCAATTGGCGCTCAGGCATTGTGGCCCCTCCCACCCCGCTACCGCCGATGCGCTCAACGGCATGGGCGACTGCCACTATCGCAGGAGTGAATTGGCGCAAGCCGGGCAATATTTCCGGCAGGTTTTGAAGATTCGCACCCAGTTTTTCGGAATGCAACACGAAAAAACAGCCTCGGCACTCAACAACATAGGCAATTGCCTGGCCTCCGAAGCCCGCTATGCCGAAGCCATCGAAATGCACCGTGCTGCCTGGCGCATTCGCCAAGCCGTATTACCGCCCCGGCATCCTGAAATTGCCGTCAGTCTCAGCAATTTGGGCAACTGTGCGTATCTGGCCGGCCGCCCCGATTCGGCCTGGCACTACTATCAGGAAGCCTTGCTCATTCGCCGGGAACGATGGGGCGAACAACATCCCAAAACCGCCCTGTTGCACAACAGCATCGGCAATTGCCTCATGGCCATGCACCGCCCCGATGAAGCTTTGGAACATTTTCAAACGGCGCTCCAAAACACCATCTATGCTTTGGGAACACAACACCCCACCGTGGCTACGATACGCGAAAACCTGGGGGATTTGTACTTCGACAGAGGCGATTTTATGGTGGCGCTCGATCATTTTCGCAGGGCTTACGATATTCATTCTCAAGTATTTGGAGAACCTTCCGTGCCCGCCATGACCCTGTGGCACAAGATAGGCCGCTGCCGGCAGTATCAAGGCGAATACGGCCTGGCATTGGAGCATCACCTCGCTGCGCTGCCGCCCCTCGAAGCGTCATTGGGCACGCTGCACCCGACCCTCGGCGCGCTGCACAACAGCATCGGCAATTGCTATGCCGCCCTGCACAACTACCCCGCCGCGCTTCGGCACTATGGCGTGGCGCAGTCCGTTTTTTATGCACAAATGCCCGCCGCTTCATCCGATCTGGCGACTACGCTCAACAATACCGGCGCCGCGCTCCTGAGTTCAGGCCGGGCCGCCGACGCGCTGACGTTTTTTGAAAAAACCAAGCCCTACCTCGCTGCCGACGATCACGCTGCGCAGGCTACTTTTTTTCAAAACAAAGCCGCCGCCTCCATTCGCCTGCAACGCTACGATCTGGCCACAAAATGGCTCAAGGATGCTGCGCCGCACATCGCCGGGCTGCCGGTCGGCGAGCAAAATGCGCGGAGACTCCGTCAGGGCGAGCTTTATACCCGAATTGCGCTGCAACGCAACGAGGCTGCCGACTTGAGAAGCGCCGCCGATTCACTCTATGCAGCCTTGCTTCAGGCGGGTCTGTACCGAACTGCCTTAGACGATGCGCGGGCCAGGCAGGTGGCTTACGCCCGCATGTTGCCCACCATTCGAGTGGCGATGCAGGCGTTTTTTCAACTGTATCAACAGCATGATAATCAAGGCTTTTTGCTCCGTGCTTTCCAGTTGGCCGAAGCCGACAAAAGCCTGCAATGGTCGGAAATTTCGCAACGGGAGTGGCTGGGCGAAAGTGCGCCGCTGCCCGATTCTTTGCGGCAACGCTTGCGCCGGATTCATGCAGATATACATCGTTTGGAAAAAGAACGGCTCCTGAGCACCGACCCGGCTCAGCAACACCGGGCAGACCTCCAATTGGCCGAACTCAGAGAGCAATGGCGGCATTGGACCCGTAACAATGAAGGGGCTGCCCATCTGGGGCTGGGCGATCCCGACGGCAGTGCTGCGACGGATGTAGCCGAGCTGCAAAAGCGGCTGCTCCGGCCTCAACAGGCCCTCATCAAGTACTTTGACGCCGACAGTCTGTGGCTTGTTTTTGTCATCACCCCGGAACAATTCAAGGGTCTGGCGTTTCGCAAAAGTGCTGATTTTCAACAAAAAACAACGGCATTCAGACAAAGCGTGTACGAATACATCGGCGCGCCCATGCTCGTGGCCGACAGCTTGGCCAAACGTTATGCCCTCTTGGCTGCCGACCTCTACCGGGAACTGTTGTCGCCATTGGATGCCTCGCCGGCCGCCGCCCAAAAAGAATGGGTGCTGATGCCCGACGGCGCCGCCTGCTACCTGCCATTTGAGGCATTGCTGAGCAAGATGCCGGAGGATGCCGGTCTGTTCAAAAAGCATGCTTATTTGCTGAAAAAGCACACCATTTCCTACGCCTATTCGGCGGCGCACTGGGCCATGCTGGAGGCCGCGCCGGTAGAGAAAAGACTGCGCAACATGGCCGCTTTTGCCCCTGATTTTAAAGCACATCCATCAGGGTTGCCTCCCTTGCGCTATGGAGCCGAGGAGGCACGCCGGGCAACGGCATTGCTGGGCGGACGGCTTTTTGAGGGCCGCCGTGCCCGTTCGGATGTATTTTTGGAGGAGGCCGGGCGCTACCGGATATTGTTGCAGGCCACGCATGGCCGGGCCGGGCGCAGCATCGGCGATATGTCGTACCTCGCGTTTCATCACGAGCCGGGCGATACCGCGGCGCCGGTGGTGTATTCCCGCGATTTGTATGCCCGCCATATTCCGGCAGAATTGGTGGTGCTGAGCGCCTGCGAAACGTCAGTGGGCGAATATCGCGCAGGCGAGGGAGTGGTGAGCATTGCCAAAGGCTTTTTTCATGCCGGGGCGCGCAGTGTGGTGGCTACTTTGTGGTCTGTGGACGACGCCCGCCATGCCGATCTGATGCTGAAGTTTTTGAAAAACATCAGTACGGGCGAGCGAAAAGACGCTGCATTACAAAAAGCCAAATTGGATTACATTTCACAACACCCTCACGATGAGGCACATCCGGCGTATTGGGCGGCAGCTACGGCCTGGGGCAATGTAAGACCTGTAACAAAAAGAAGCTGGTGGCGGTTGGGAAAGTAAAAACAGAATCATTATGTTTATCCAATGGCACAAAATTGAAGGACACAGCAATCGTCGGAACCGGCGGTATTATTACTGGAATCGGATGGCCTTCACCGGACTGATGCGGGAAACCAAAAACGAAGGCAAAATCAGAAAAAGAAGGATGACGAACAGCGTACCTGCGTTGAGCGCCAGCACAGAGAGCCATTGCACGTCCACCGGGGCTTCGGAGAGGTAGTAATTCTCTTCATCCAAACGAATGAACCGGAATTGTTTTTGCAAAAAACACAGTCCCAACCCAATGACATTGCCCCAAAACAGCCCCAGCCCCACGATGTAAGCGGCGTAGTACAGAAAAATGCGGCGAATGCTGCGGTCGGCGGCGCCGAGGGCCTTGAGCATACCGATCATGTTGGTGCGTTCCAGGATGAGGATGAGCAGGGCGGTGATCATATTGATGAGGGCCACCACGATCATCATGGCAAGGATGACGACCTCGTTAATATCCTGTAATTCAAGCCATTCAAAAATTTCAGGGAGTTTTTCCCGGATGGTTTCGGCGTAGAGTTCGTTGGAGAGTTGGTTGTAATAAACGTAATCGGCGACGGCATTGAGGTCGTCGAGGTTGTCCACAAACACCTCAAAACCGCCCACCTGATCTTCGCTCCAGCCCAAGAGTTGCTGCACCTGACGGAGGTCGGCCAGCGCGAAAACCTTGTCGTATTCTTCGAGGCCGGTTTTGTAAATCCCTTTGACAGTAAAGCGGCGTTTGAGCTGCTCGCCCTGCTCCACGAAGTGAATGATGAATCGGTCGCCGATGCTTACGCGGAGCCGGTCGGCGGTTTGTTTGGAGATAATGATGTCGGAAGAAGGCATCGTATCGGCGAGGTCAAGCGGCTCGCCCTCAATGAGATAGCGCTGCACAAAGCTCCAGTCGAAATCGGCGCCGATGCCTTTGATGATGATGCCCTCAATCTCGCTTTTCGACTTGATGATGCCGGGCTTGAGGGCATAGGTTTGTATGTGTCGGACGCCGCCTTTGGTGCTGCGCTGAAAGCCCATATCCATGTAATCAATCCGGCGCAGGGTGTCCAAATGCGGATAAAACGACTGATCTTTGGAGACGGGCCGGGTTTCGAGGAAGCCGGTACCGATGTCTGTGTTGGAAATATGGATATGGCCCCAAAAACCAAAAACCTTGCTGCTGATCTCTTTTTTAAAACCGGAAATCAAGGCGGAAGAAACGATCATCACGGCAACGCTCAACGCTACGGCCACTACGGCAATGCGTATGATGAGCCGGGAGAAGGACTTGCGACCGGCTCCGGCTACTTTGCGCGCTATGAAGAGTTCTGTGTTCAAGATTTTGGATTCAAAATTCAAGATTTCGGATTCCGGATTTCGGATTTCGGATTCCCGATTTCGGATTCCCGATTTCGGATTCCCGATTTCGGATTCCCGATTTCGGATTCCCGATTCAGGATTTCGGATTCCGCCTGACGATAAACTGTGAAGCAGATTTACTTGCAGATGAACTGCGAAGCAGATTACTTGTCTAGTACGAGAAAATCCCAGGCATTGAGTTTGAGGCTCATACCGGGCGTAATGGCCGTGCTGCTGTTGGCAAAAATATTGGAATAACTGCCGGCCAAGCGCTTGTCTTTCAGCACGATGTCTTGTGGATCCGGACTGAGATTGAGGATGACCACCACGCGCTGATCGCCTTTTTCGCGCAGGTAAGCCAGCACTTTTTTAGAGTCTCCGACCGGAATGATGACCGGTTCTCCGCCAGCCGCGCCGTTCCAGAGCGCTTTGTTGCGATGCTTCAGATCGAGCAGACTGCGATAGAAAGGTTCATAAGCGGGCAGGTTGTCCCAAAGGATGGTATCTTTTTCAAAAAACGCCAATCGCTTGCTCAGCCCTGCTTCCTGACCGGAGTAAATGAGCGGCATTCCATCGAAAGTGAAAGCCAGTACCGCCATCGTTTTGACGGCCTCGCCCATGCGTTCAAATTCGGTGCCGTTCCAGGAGTTTTCATCGTGGTTGGTGATGAACTGCATGTGGTAGCCCTTGCGGAATTTGGCGCGGTCTTCAGTTAACCAGACAGCTACATCGGAGGCATTTTTTTCGCCTTTGGCAATCTCGTTCATCAGGTGGTGAAAACTCCAGCCGTAAGACATGGCAAAGTGCGCGTCGTTGCGATGCGGCGGGTGTTCGGCTTCGGCCAGCATGAAGAGGTCGGATTTGGCCTGACGGAGTTGAGCCGTGGCGTCTTTCCAAAAATCGTCGGGCACCTCGCCGGCTACGTCACAGCGGAATCCGTCAACGCCTACCTCTTTGATCCAGAAGAGCATATCTCCGATCATGGCCTTGCGCATATCGGCATTGTCATAATTGAGATCGGCCACATCGGTCCAGCCCCAGGACTCGCCGGTTTTGGGATCAATCGGGTCAACGATTTCACCTGCTTTGTTTTGGGTATAATACTCCGGGTGCTCTTTGATCCAGGTATGCCCCCAGCCGGTGTGGTTGGGCACCCAGTCGAGGATGACGCGCAGACCGAGGCGGTGGGCTTCGTCGAGCATGGCGCGGAAGTCCTCCATCGTACCGAATTCGGGATTGATCTGACGGAAGTCCGATACGGCATAATAACTGCCGAGTGTGCCTTTGCGGCGCTCTTCGGAAACCGGGAAAATGGGCATCAGCCAGAGGATGTCCACGCCCATGTTTTTGAGCCGGGGCAGGTGCGTGGCAAATGCGTTGAAGCTGCCTTCGGGCGTGTACTGCCGGATGTTGACCTCGTAGATGTTGGCGCCGTCGGCCCAAGCAGGCGCAGCGGCAGAGGGTTCCAACGCGGACGGTGCGGTGGTAGCCGTAGTCGCCTGTTTGCATGAAAATGCGATGAACGTCAGCGCAAAAGAGAGCAGCACAAGGGCGCTCAGGAAAAAGATGGATTTATTCATAGCCAAATTGCTTTTTGGTAGGCCGTGTCATGATGTTGATCATTTTGCACATGGTGCCCGCCTGCGGAGAGTCTTTGGTAGCGACAAAAGAAGCCTCGAACCCGCTGTAATCGCCGAAATTGATTTCCCAGAACATGTCGAAGCTGTTGTCGGTACCGGAATCAACGGTGAGCAGGGGTTTTCCTTCGTATTCTCCCAGTTTCCAGGAGCCGGTGCCGAGCGACTCTTCCCAGTGACCGTATTCGAAGGTCCCGTTCATGTTGAACTTATACCAGAGGCCGCGATTGAACATGCTTTTTTGCGGGTCGCCGGGGATGACGTAATATTCAAACACCCAGAAGTCTTTGGTCAGGAGAGCCGTTTCGCGGCTGCTGACGGCGGTCACGGCAGCTTCGGCCCATGCTTCGGTTTTGGCTTTTGGCGCGTTGCCTGTGTTGCCGTTGGTTTTTGGTTCGTTTTTGCAGGCTGCTGCTGCAAGGATCACAAGGATGGCAAAGAGTGTGTATTTCATGGTTATTGTTATTTCAAATTTCGAGTTCCGGGTTCAAGGTTCCGGGTTGCTTACTCCTCACATACTCACCCCTCACCCCTGAAAACTACCTACCGTTACACCTTCTTACGCCGCTTTTTATACACCACCTCATAGAGGTCTTTGCGGCGGTCTTTCAGATTTTGTACGCTGCCCACCTCGTGTAGTTCCAGCAAGAGTTCCAGGTTGACGTCGGCGATGATGGTCATTTCCGCGTTGGGCGTGGCTTCGGCGGTGATGGCATTGGTAGGAAACTGAAAATCGGAGGGTGTAAAAATGGCCGACTGTGCGAAGTTGATGTCCATATTGTCCACTTTGGGCAGGTTGCCCACGCAGCCCGCAATGGCCACATAGCACTCATTCTCTACGGCGCGCGCCATGGAGCAGAGGCGCACCCGGTTGTAGCCGTTTTGGGTATCGGTGAGAAAGGGAACGAAGAGAATCTGCACCCCCTGCTCGGCATAGATGCGCGCCAGTTCGGGGAACTCCACATCGTAGCATATCAGGATGCCGATGCGCCCGCTGTCGGTATCGAAAGCGCGGAGTTTGTTGCCGCCCACCATGCCCCACGCGTTGACTTCGGAGGGCGTGATGTGTATTTTGTAGTAGCTGTCCCAACTGCCGTCGCGGCGACAGAGATAAGAAACGTTGAGCAGCTTGCCTTTTTCCACCACCGGCATACTGCCCGTGATGATGTTGACATTGTAGGCTAAGGCCAGTTCCATGAATTTGCGCCGCAGCGGATCGGTGAATTTCGCCAGTTCGCGGATGGCCACCGGTTCGTCCAAGTGGTTGAACTCGGCCATGAGCGGCGCGTTGAAAAATTCCGGGAACAGGATGAAGTCCGATTTGTAATTGCTCACGCTGTCCACGAAGTATTCCACTTGTTGCACCAGCGCGTCGAAGTTGTCGAACAGGCGCATCTGCCACTGCACCAAACCCACGCGCACTACCTGTTTGGGGGCGTTGATGAGTACCTCGTCTTCCTGGTAGTAGATGTTGTCCCATTGCAGGAGGGTGGCGTACTCTTTGGAATCGGTATCTCCGGGCAGATATTTGCGGAGTATTTTTTTGACGTGGAAGTCATTGGAGAGTTGGAAAGTGAGGGTAGGATCGTAAATTTCCTTCCGTTTCACCCCCGTGATGTACTCGCGCGGAGAGAGTTCTTCGGAGTGGTATTTGTAGTTGGGAATCCGGCCGCCCACCATGATGGCGCGGAGGTTGAGGTTTTCGCAGAGTTCCTTGCGGGCGTCGTACAGGCGGCGGCCCAGACGCATGCCCCTGTACTGCGGATGCACAAACAGTTCGATGCCGTAGAGCACGTCGCCATTGGGGTCATGAGTATCGAACCCCTCGTTGCCCGTGATGTCGCGGTAGGTGTGGTTGTCTCCGAATTTTTTGTAGTCCACAATGATAGACAGCGCGGCAGCCACCACTTTGTCATCCACGATGACGCAGAGCTGGCCTTCGGGGAATATTTTGAGCAGTTTTTTGATAGGCACCTCTTCCCACACCATCCCTCCGAGGCCGGAGTAGGCCTGCACCATAGCTTCTTTGAGGCCGATATAATCGCGGTAGCGGAGATTGCGCAACTCTACTCTGGTACTTACTTCCATATTTTTGTCGGTTCCGAAATTGAGCCGCAAAGCTACGCAATGCCGGGGATATTGAATGCAGAAAACACGATGCAACTTCCGACACTGAAAGAAGAAGATTCTTATGATCTTTACGCCCACTCACTCACCAACTCACCACTCACTCCTGCCATGCCCACGCGCCTCCACAACCTTCCCGGCTTCTCCATAGATCAGGTAGCCGCCGCCGCCGGAACCGATTCCGACATTCTTCGCTTGGAAAACTTAGACACCGACCTCCGCCCTCCGCAAGCGGCCATCGAAGCCACCCGCATCGCCCTCGAACGCGACGCCGACAACAGCTACCTGCCCTTCACCGGCCAATGGGAACTCCGCCAGGCCATAGCCGACAAATTGCACCGGTCTGCCAATGCACCCTACTCACCCGCTCAGGTCGTCATTACCTGCGGCGCCACCGAGGCCATGCTCGATGCCCTGCTCGCAGTCACCGATCCCGGCGACGAGGTCATCCTCACCGACCCCACCTACGCCGGCATGATCTACCGCGTGCGATTGGCCGGCGCTGTGCCGCGCTTGGTTCCGTTCCGGCAGCAGTTCGGCGAGTGGCGGCTCGATGTGGACGCCTTGCAGCAAGCCGTTTCGCCGCGCACAAAGGCCGTTTTTATCCTCAATCCGGCCATGCCCTGCGGCGCTGTGCTCACGCTGGCCGAGTGGCAGGCCATCGCCAAAATCTGCATCGAGCGCGACCTGTGGCTCATTTATAATGCGGCGTTTGAACGCGTGCTGTTCGACCAGCGAAAAGTCATTCACCCCGCAGCGCTGCCGGGTATGGCCGGGCGCACCATCACGCTGGGCAGCGTTTCCAAAGAATACGGCATGATCGGCTGGCGTGTCGGCTGGATGGCCGCCCCGGAAAGCATCGTCGCCGACTTGGCTAAAGTACACATCTACAACGTCGTCACGCCAGTAGGCATTTCGCAGGCGGGTGCGCTGGCAGCCCTGCAAACCGATGAAAGCGAGGTGCTGCGCCGCTGCCGCATCCTGGAAGAGCGCCGCGATGTGGTGTGCGAACAGTTGGCCGAATACGCCATGATTCCGGCACAGGGCGGCTGGTCGCAATTGGTGGACGTGTCACCGCTGGGGCTTACCGGCCAACAAGCATCCGAACGGCTCCTCCAAAAAGGAAAAGTCGCAGCCACGCCCATGACGCACTGGGGCGAGGTAAATGCCGCGCAGTTTGTCCGCCTCGTTTTCAGCAACGAACCCGTGGAGCGCCTGCAAACGCTGGGCCGCCGCTTTCGCGCCGCGTTGGGGAAGTGAAGGATTTATCAGTGGGCGGTGAGCGGTCGGCGGTGCTAAGCGTGAGGGAACTACCAGTAGGCGGTGGACAGTAGCCGCGCCGTGGCGCGGTAAGCGCGGCTTGCAGCCAGTAGCCAGCGGCCAGCAGCCGTTCCCACCCGCAGAGGCTTGCAGCTTGAGGCTTGTAGCCAGCAGCCGTTCCCACCCAGAACATTGAACCCGCCTTCGCCAAGGCTTCGGCGGATGAAACCCGAAACCTTGAACCCGAAACCTTGAACCCGAAACTCCAAAACATTCCCTACCTTTGCCACCATGCAAAACGATCTCAACAACACACAGCCGCCCGCCGAGCAGCGCCCCTTTCAAGGCATCGAGCGCAAAGTACCCCTTCGCGCCATCCAGTCGTTTTTTCGCACCAACTACCGCAACCACATCAACCTCAGCGCCATCGCCGACAACAAGGCCAACATCATGATCAGCGTCAATTCCATCCTGATCAGCGTGCTCATCACCTTGCTTTCTTACCGCAACATCGGCGAAACGCACCCCGCCGTACTGCTGCCCGTCATCATATTTTTGGTCTCCGGCCTCTGCTCGCTCATCTTCGCCGTACTGGCCGCCCGACCCAAAGTGACCCGCCTGAGCAACGGCGCCGCGCTGCCCGATCTCCGCAAAGGCAACCTCGTTTTTTTCGGCAATTTCGTCCCCCTCAGCCTCGACGACTACGAAGCCGCCATGGACGAACTCTTCCGCGACGGCGAACTGCTCTACGCACACATGGTCCGCGATTTGTACTACCTCGGCCAGGTGCTCGACAAAAAATATCGCTACCTCACGGTCTCCTACACCCTGTTCATGACCGGGTTCATCGCCTCCGTGACGGCATTTCTCATCACGCTCTTTTCCTGAATCAACACCCGCGCAAAGGCCGGGTATTTCTATATCTCGCACCGTCAGGTGCGAAGCCGCTTTTGTCATGCCGGGCGCTGCTAATCAATAACTTGTGCCGAAGGCTATGCACAAAACCTGGCGGTGCAAGGTATATTTTTTTGGCAGCCGCCCGCCCCGTCGCCTCCCCCAGCCCCTCCAATGGAGGGTAGCCGTCGGGCAGCGGGCGCCGGGCCGTCCACTCTTACCGCCGGCTCCGGCTTTTGCCCCCTGCCGTCGGTACCGTTTCCGTCCCTGCTGCAACCAACCGCACACCAATATGCTCAATCACCTCTTCTCCACCGACCGCCTGCGGGCACTCTATCCCCTCGTTCAGGAATTCCTCCGCGAGGAAATTTATCCCTACGAATTGGAATGGCTTCGCATGCCCTTCTCACAGGTCGAACCCATCCTGCGCGCCAAAAAAGACAAGGTCAAGGCCCTCGGCGCCTGGAATCCCTACCACGCCGAATCGCACGGCGGCGCAGGCCTTAACCTCATGGAGGTGGCCCAACTCAGCGAACTGCTCGGCACCTCGCCTTTCGGGCATTTCACCTTCAACTGCCAGGCTCCCGATGCCGGCAACATCGAACTGCTGCTCCAGTACGCCGCCGCCGACATCCGCCGCCGATACCTGCACCCGCTGCTGGAGGGCGAGATCCGTTCCTGCTTCTCTATGACCGAACCCGATTTTGCCGGCTCCAACCCCGTACTCATGGGCACCACCGCCCTCCGCGACGGCGACGAATACGTCATCAACGGCCGCAAATGGTTCACCACCTCTGCCGACGGGGCCGCCTTCGCCATCGTCATGGCCGTAACCGCGCCCAATGACCCGAATCCCTACCGCCGGGCCAGCATGATTATTGTACCCACCGACACGCCGGGCTTCCGGCTGCTGCGCAACATCCCCGTCATGGGACACGCAGGCGATGGTTGGCACAGCCACGGCGAAATTGAATACGACAACGTCCGCGTACCGGTTTCCAACCTCCTCGGCGGCGAGGGTGAGGGGTTCCAATTGGCGCAGGAACGCCTGGGGCCGGGCCGCATTCACCACTGCATGCGCTGGATCGGCATCTGCGAGCGCGCCTTCGATCTGATGTGCCGCCGCGCCGCTTCCCGCGACATTGCGCCGGGCATGAAATTGGGCCAACAACAGATGGTGCAGGTCTTCATCGCTGAAAGTCGCGCCGAAATTGACGCCGCCCGTCTCATGGTGCTGCACGCCGCGCACAGCATGGAAACCCGCGGTCAAAAAGCCGCTGCCCTGGAGATTTCTACCATCAAGTTTTTTGCAGCCGGGGTGTTGCAGCGCGTGGTGGACCGTGCAGTGCAGGTACACGGCGCGCTGGGCGTCACCGACGATACGCTGCTGTCGTATTACTACCGCGAGGAACGGGGCGCCCGCATTTACGACGGGCCGGACGAGGCGCACAAGGCGTCTCTGGCGAAGAAGATTTTGAAGGGGTATATCGGGTAATCTGCTTCGCAGTTCATCTGACTTCGTCAGTAATCTGCTGCGCAGTTTATCTGCCTTTGGCGGAAACGACAAGAGGGCAGGAATTGCTTCCCGCCCTCTTGACAAATGAATTTCGTTGACTAAACAGCAAAGATTAGTTCGTAGCTTTCTTTTTCACTTTGATGGAACAACCAACCGCCTTGACGAAAGAAGGCTCCGGGTTGCCGCCTTTTTCGAGGGCTGCGACTGCGTTTTCTACATATTTTACTGTAACGGCAGCAGCATCTTGAGCATTGTCGTCAATGGCGCCGGTGTAGCGCACCGTGAGGTCTTTATCGAGCAGATAAATTTCGGGGGTGCGGGTAGCGCCATACTGCGGATACACCTTCTGGCCTTCATCGAAAAGATAGACAAACGGGAAGCCCTTTTCTTTGGCGCGCGCCTGCATTTTATCGAACGCATCGCCGGGCTGTGCTTCCGGGTCATTAGGCTGTATGGCGATGACCGGGTAGCCCATCGGAGCAAATTTGTTGTGCAATGCAATGATGCGGTCTTCGTACATCACGGCGTAGGGGCAGGTATTGCAGGTAAAAGTGACGATGTAGCCCTTCACGTCTTTAAAATCGGCCATGGAAACCATGCGGCCATCCACGTTTTTGAGCTGAAAATCAGGCGCTTTGTCGCCTACTTTCAGTCCGGTGTTCGTGGCAAGCGGCAAGGCGGCGGCCACAAACAAAGCAATGCCGACAACGGCGGAGAGCATGAGTAAGAACTTGTTCTTCATGTTGATAACAGATTTACAGGTTGATAAAATGTTTGACGATTGATTCCAAAGATTCGTAGTCGGGCATTTCCTCCAGCACCAACCGGCGTTCGTTGCCTTTGCGCACAATGGTGATGGGAATGGCGCCGCTCCATTCGGGGCTTATTTTGTCAATCCACTCGTTGTATTTGCTGTCGGTGAGGGCAATGACCTCCGGTTGCAGTTTCCGGTCGGCAATAAAGGGCAACAACTTGGACTCCAACTGCCGCGAAAAATCGAGGCTGACGAGGATGACTTTTACCTTTTTGTTGGCGTAGTTCTGGTGTAACTGCTCAAAATAAGGCATTTCTTCGATGCAGGGTTTGCACCAGGTGGCCCAGAAATTGATGACGTAAGTGGTATCGTTGTTTTGTTGAAGCACCGGCGCCAGCGCGTCGTATTTTTCATACACGGCAATGTGGCCCACGCGGCGCATGGCCGGCAGCCCTTTGGCCGTGAGCGTGGAGGTGCTGTCTTGCGCCTGAAGGAAGGCGGCAAAAAGAGCAAACGCGAAAAAAAGGAAAGTTCTCATAGTCGGATGTTTCTATTATTCGCCCCTTAAACGACGGCAAACGGTAGCAAATTGCCATTGTCGGCACGCCTGCACCGCGAATAAAAACAGCGAAAACGGGTTTTGGTTGGGCGGGGGTGGGTACTCAGCGTCTTGTTCCTCCGATAGGATTGCCTCGTGGCTTCCTGCCGTATTTTTTAAAATGATGAGGATTGGGGTTGGACAATGAATTTCCGTGAATCTCCATAACGAATTAAAGAGTAATCGTGTCGGCCCCCCAGCCATTGGGGTTGAAGCCGGTTTCAAACAAATAGCATGGGGTATGATCTAAATGACGACCGGTTTTTCTCAATTCTCTCGGCCCCACAACTTACACAGATACTCCCCCAATTCCTCCGCCAGGTTTTCCAAATACGCCCGGCCCTCCACCTGCTCCATCATCCAATCCGGCAAGCTGTTCAAACCCTCCCGTCCAGCCATGATGCCGGTGGTAATGGATGCCAGCGAGTCCACGTCTCCGCCGGTATGCACCGACATACGGAGCGCATCCATAGCCGTAGCGCTGTGTTTGAGAACGTACAGGGCGCATCCGGTGGTGAATTTTGAATCAGAAGGCATCCCTTCAATGCCGGGTAGAAACCAGGGCGCCACAATGGGTTGCGGGCCACAAAGCGTTTCCCAATCTCCATGATCCAAACTTTCATAACGGCCCAGCGCATCCACTCGTTGAAGATAGGCGGCAAAATCCTCGTCCAACGCTACTTGAGCCACGCAATACCGAATCACCTCTGAGGGAATCCCTCGCAAAACCAACATCCACCGGGCGGCCAGAGCGATGCACCGGCTCGACATCACCGCGTACGGGTGCGGGTGGGTGGCATTGGCATTGATGGCGGCGTACTCCTGTATGAGGTGTTCGGGCAGCAAACCGAGCACAGTGGCTCTCGTGGCGGGAGCGTTGCCGGGGTTGCTCCGATGGCGTTGGAAACCTCGGATTTCTTCTATCGTTTTTTCGCCGGAGTAGTACCAGCTCATCGAACCGTGGCCGTTTCTGCCGTATCCTTTTTGGCGAATGCCGCGCTCGTACTCGGCTTTCCATTCCGCTACCAACAAGTCTTCTGTAAACGGCAGTCCCGACATGAGCGCCCGAATGAGGCCTATGGTCATCTCCGTATCGTCGGTGTAATCCCAGGCGTGATAATTGACGGTAAATACAACCCGCGACTTTTCGTCGGCGGGAATCTGATCACGCCAGTTGAAAAAGCGAGAAAAGTCCACCTCTGCACGGATGCGCTTCCGGTCCTGAAATTCCACTCCCGCGCCATACGCATCACCGATGGCCGTACCGAGAAGGAGTTGGCTGAGCGAGGAAACCGAGATGCTGGTAGCCTTGAGATTCATGGTGAAAAGGATTAAAGGATTTTCATACCCCCCGAACTACTAAAAAACCTCCATTCCCCGCGCCATTTCCGCCACCAATTGCCAGCCCTTCTCCATCTCCTCCCAGGTAGCGTCTGTCTGACCGGCCACCATGCGCAGGACGTAGCGGCCCGACAGGCGGGTTTGCGTCAGCAGGATGCGGCCCGAAGCGTTGAGGCGCAGCAGGAGTTGCTCGTTGAGGCGGTCTAAATCTTCGGGACTGAGGGCTGCCTGCGGGCGGTACCGGAAGCAAACGAGGTTGAGCGATACGGGCGCCATGAGTTCAAAATCGGGCGCAGCGGCAATGACGGCGGCCAAGCGCTGCCCGTACTCGATGTGCGAACGGATTTTGCCCTGAAGCCCCTCTACGCCATAAGTGCGAATGACGAACCAGAGCTTGAGGGCGCGAAACCGGCGGCCCAGCGGTATGCCCCAGTCGCGGTAGTTGTTCACGAGCTGGTCTTCGGGGGTTTTCAGGTATTCCGGCAGGATGCTGAAACTGCGCAGAAGCGAGCTTTTGTTGCGCACAAAATAGGCCGTGCAGTCGAAATTGGTGAACATCCATTTGTGGGGATTGAACACCAAACTGTCGGCCTGCTCAATGCCGTCAATGAGGCCGCGCATTTCGGGCAGCAGCAGAGCGGCCCCGGCGTATGCGGCGTCCACATGCAGGAAAACCCCGTGGCGGCGGCAGATTTCGCCGATGGGCCGCAGCGGGTCAATGGCAGTAGAACTCGTGGTGCCCACGGCGGCTATTGCGCAGGCGGGCAGGTAGCCTTGCTCCAGATCGGCTAAGATGGCCTGCTCCAGCGCTTCGGGAATCATGGCGTAGGCATCGTCAGTGGGAATGTAAACTAAGTTGTCTTCGCCGTAGCCGGCAATGCGCACGTCTTTGAGGATGGACGAATGTGCCTGCGCCGAGGCATACACCCGCAGGCGGGCCGACTGATAAAACCCGCGCTGGTTGACGGCCCATTCGGTGGCCTGTTCGCGGGCGGTGATGAGCGCGGCGAGGGTGGCGGTAGAGGCCGTGTCCTGTATGACGCCCACCCAGTCGGAAGGCAGGCCCAGCATATCGCGCAGCCATTCCATCACGCGCTCTTCGAGTTCTTCGGCGGCGGGCGAGGTCTGCCAGATCATGCACTGCGCCCCGATGGTGGCGGTCAACATTTCGGCCAGCACGGAGGGCGCGCTGTTTCCGGTGGGGAAGTAGGCGAAAAACTGCGGATGGCTCCAATGTGTCATTCCCGGCAGGATGATTTTTTGAAAATCGTCCATCAGCGCCTCGAACGGCTCCGAAGCAATCGGCGGGTGTTCAGGCAGTTGCGCCTTGATGTCGCCGGGTGATACGGCGGGTTTCACCGGATATTGGGCCACGTTTTCGAAGTAGTCGGCCATCCAGTCGGCAAGTTCGTGGGCGCGTTGGCGGAATTCGGTATGTGTCATTGGATGCTTGTGTTTATTGAATACTTACCAATAGCTGCTGGCCGTTAGCTGCTGGCTGTTAGCTTGTTTATTATTAGGAAATTCGATTTTCCATTGGGGAAAATTTCAAAACTCCAATTTTGAAAACGAGTCCCTTATTTTTAGTAACTACTTAGTTTAGCTTATTTTTCAAAGCTACAAGCTGCTGCCACGCCCCGGCGTGGTGTTAGCTTATTTTTTCTTTAGGAAGAAGATTTTCCTCATGGGAAATTTCTAAACGTACTTTTGAAAATGAACTCTTCTCCTTTTGGAAAATCAACCACGCAGGGCGTGGTTGCGGCTAATAGCTAACGGCCAATGCTAAATAAATGCTATTTTTATTAAAAAAAAGCCCCGCGACCAGCGGTTTGCAGCTTGCAGCCGCCCACTGCCTACCGCCCTCTGAACACTCTACGCAGGTACCGCCGACCGCCCACCGCATACCGCTAACCGGCAACTCACTTCGGAAAATCCATCTGTTGCATCACTTTTTTGAACCTCGGTTCCTGACGCAATTCATCCCATACAGGGTCCATACTGATGGAAATGAGCCAGTTGGCGTGCGAGCGGGCAGCGGATTCCAGCAGACCCAGCGCTTTGTCTTTTTCGCCCAGACTCAGCCAGGCCATAGCCAGTTCCACCGGCGCATTTTCGGCCAGCGGCTCGGCGGCCAATGCCTCCCGAATGACGCGACGGGCTTGTTCCTGACGGCCAGATTTGGCCAATCCCATTGCCCAGTGCAGCATGGCCCAGGCTTCCTTGCCGGAGTACTCCACCGTTTTTTCAAAATGAGCCGTCGCCTCCCGGTACCTGCCCCGCGAGTAGTCGTTCATCCCCAGCATCCAGTAGGTATCGCTGTTTTCGGGATAGAGCGCGCGCATTTTTTCCGAGATGGCGGCGCTGCGCTCGTATTGGCCCCACATGCGGTACATGTCGGCTAAGTCTATGTTGTATTCCAAATCCACGCTGTCGGTGGCCACCGCCTTGAGCATGTACTCGGTAGCGGCGGCAAAATCGCGGCGCAAGGCGTGGTACCAGCCCAGATCGAGCATGGCCCTGGCTTCGGCGGGATTGATGGCAATAGCGGTGTCCAATGCGCTTTTGGCGGCAGCCCAATCCCAGTCGTACCACAGGTGTACCGATCCCAAAATGCTCCAGGCATAAGCCGAACGCGGATCGAGTTCGAGGGCGCGGCGGGCATGGGTGCGGGCCTGCGGAAATGCCTCGTGCGAGGGCACGGAATTGCTGTATCCCAACCAGATATAGGCATTGCCCAAACCGGCATGAGCGGCTGCAAATTCGGGGTCCAACTCAATGGCTTTTTGGAAATATCCCACCGCCTGCTCGGCGCCGTCCACCCGCTGACTGAGCTGGTAACGCCCCTGCAACCAGGCCTGATACGCTTCGGTATTGCCGGTGCCGCGCTGCACCAAGGGCGAGGACTGATCGCCTAAAAGCGCCCCGGTGAGTTTGCCGGCTACCGAGCGGGCAATGTCTTCCTGTACGGCAAAAATATCGCTCAGCTCCTGCTCCTGCGATTCCGACCAGATTTGGAAACCGTCGCGGGTGTTCACCAATTGCGCCGTGATGCGGATGCGGTTGCCCACCTTGCGGATGCTGCCTTCCAGCACCGCGCCCACATTGAGCCGCCGCCCGATTTCGCGGGGGTCGGTTTCTTCCTTGCTGAACGCGAACGTGGAGCTGCGGCCCGCCACTTTCAGCCCCTCTACCCTACTGAGGGCGAAGAGAATTTCTTCGGCAATGCCCTCGCCGAACCATTCCTGATCGCCGCCCGGACTGAGGTCTTTGAACGGCAGGATGGCCACCGAGGGCGCTTCTGTTGCCGCCAATGCCAAAGGCTGTTCTTTGGGTCGGAACTGATTCCACAAAAACACCGCCGACAGGGCCAGAGCCGTCAGTCCCAATGCCAGCGCGCCCATGCCGATGCGCCAAGCGGCAGATTGCGGAGCGCCCGACAACGCCTTGCCTTTCGGGCTTTGCAGGTCGCTGCTTTTCAGATCGGCGAAACCCGGCCCGCTGAGGGCATATACCTGCACCGGCTGCTCTATGTTTTTCAGGGAGTACTTGCCTAATGCCTTGTACGGCAGTTCCGGGTGGCTGCGGATGTCTTCCAGCACGCGGTCGGTGAAGAGCACGGCGCCCACCGGAGCTAAGTTTTGCACCCTGGAGGCAATGTTCACGCCATCGCCGTAGAGGTCGTCGCCGTCGCGCACAATGTCGCCGATGTGGATGCCCACGCGGAGGGGCGTGGCGGGCGATTTTTGGAGGTCCAATTGCAGATCGCGGGCACAAATAACGGCCTCTACCGCGCTGGAAAAAATGGTGAGACTGCCGTCGCCGTAGTGGTGCAGCAACTCCCCGTGATGCCGCTCCGAATGCAAGGCCAGCAACTCCCGGTAGCGGCGCACCCGCAACAGCGCATCGGCTTCGTCGCGTTGCATCATCGCAGTGTAGCCTACGATATCGGTAAACATGATGGCTGCCAATCGGCGCATGGGCGGCATAGAGCGATGGTTGTACGGGGCCAAAAATACAATGAATCGGTTGTCTGTATCATGTATTTCTCTACTTTTGTTGAATACATCAAAATTGACCATGCAAGAACAACAAAAACACGGAGACAAACACTTGGTCAGAGCCTTCGGCCTGCCCGCTGCCGTCATTCTTTTTGTCAGCTCCATCATCGGATCGGGCGTTTACAAAAAAGTGGCGCCCATGTCGCTCGAACTGCAATCGCCCAAGCTGGTACTGCTGGCCTGGGTGCTGGCGGGCGTCGTCACGCTGCTGGGCGTGCTCACCACCACCGAAATCGGCTCCATGATCACCGAGAGCGGCGGCCCGTATGCGTATTTCAAAAAAATATACGGCAAAATTTTCGCCTACTACTACGGCTGGAGCAGCTTTTCCGTCATACAGTCCGCCTCCATTGCGTCCATCGCGTATGTATTTTCGCAGTCGGTCAACGCCGTTGTCGAACTGCCCCGCCTCGGCGCCGCTTGGGAGGAGTGGTCCATTCTGGGCATCTTTTTCCCTTTTGCCAACATCGGCGTCAAAGTAGTAGCCGTAGCGCTCATTGTCACGCTGGTAGCCATCAATTACCGCGGCGTCGAGCACGGCGGCTGGGTCAGCAAAGTCATCACCGTGCTGGTGGTTTCCAGCCTCGCGCTCATCGTATTGCTCGGCATCGCCTTCGGCAGCGGCAGCATCGAAAACGTCACCCACGCCGCTACCGGCTTCCCGCCCGCCGCCTTCACCGGGCGCTTCGGCATCGTCGGCCCCATGTTTGCAGCCATGCTGGCCGCCTTCTGGGCCTACGAGGGCTGGCTCAACATCGGCTTCATCGGCGACGAGGTCAAAAACCCGCAACGCACCATTCCATTGGCCCTCACCATCGGCATCCTCATCATCATCGGCACCTATCTGGCCGTCAATTTCACCTACCTCTACGTCTTCCCCATTGACGAAATGATCGCGCTGGCCCAAAACACCAACACCATTGCCGCCGTAGCCGTCATGCAAAAACTCTTCGGCGATCCGGGCCTGCTTTTCATCTCGCTGCTCATCATCATCACCACCCTGGGCTGTACCAACGCCACCATCCTCACCGCCGCCCGCATCTATTTCGCCATGGCCCGCGACGGCTTCTTCTCGCAGCGCGCCGCCCGTATCCACCCCACCTTCCGCACCCCCGGCAACGCCTTGCTCATGCAGATGGTGTGGTCCTGTACCCTGGTCTTCTCCGGCTCCTTCGACCAACTCACCGACATGCTCATCTTCGCGTCCTTCATTTTCTACGGCTCCATCGCCTTCGGGGTGTTCGTGCTCCGCCGCAAAATGCCCCACGCCGAGCGCCCGTACAAAGCATTCGGCTACCCGGTCGTGCCGGCCCTTTTTGTCGCGTTTTGCGCCGCATTGGTCATCATCACCATTTTCCAGCGCCCCCGCGAAGCCATGATGGGCCTCTCGCTCATCGCATTGGGTACCCTGCCCCTGCTGTATTGGCGGAGGAAGTACGGCGATGTAAAAAGCTGATTTTTGGGGGGCGCCACCCCGCACTGCCAGCCACCCCCAGCCCCTCCGAAGGAGGGTAGCTTACGGGAGGCGGGGTCGCCGTGCCTGCCGGCAGGCAGGGGTCGTCCGCTCCATACCTGCGGCTCCGTAGCGCGGGGCAGTACCGGCCGGGTTGAGCCGCCGGAAAAGCCCCGCCCGAATGGCGTATATATCCGATTACAAACGGCTGCACACCTCCGAACAGATTCAGAAATTACCGACACACAAAAGCTCAAAGACAACGGAAATCTACACGCATGTGAGTACCCGGCATATCCAGAAAATAAAAAGCCCCTTTGATGACCTCTGATGTTTGAATAGTTTTTAACTTTGCTTTCAGATCAAAAAACATCCTTAGCCGGCTGTTTTGGGTAGATAAGGATGTTTTTTTCAGTGCTATAAACGAGTTACCTGCAAGCCTAAAGAACGAACCAAGTAAAAATGAACGACAGAATGAAACAGAAAATAAGGACAGAAAAAGTGAACATTCAGACAGCCGACCCAAAAGCCAACGCTTCTGTATTTTTATTTTTTCCCACCGCA
>ERZ761610.193-NODE-193-length-56404-cov-50.687395_pt1 | contig 56404 bp, 59 predicted proteins | sample MGYA00512164_ERZ761610 | MGnify/ENA primary metagenome ERZ761610 (study PRJEB28899, sample SAMN02850038) | bioreactor sludge metagenome | biome: EBPR Sludge; feature: EBPR Bioreactor; material: flocular biomat | place: Australia: Thorneside Wastwater Treatment...
GATCACAGGAAACTGGTTTATTTACATTTATGCTGTCAATTCCAATCAAATCCTACAAGCCAGTTTGGCTTATTACATTTCTCCTTTGATTTCGGTTGTTGTAGGAGCGATTGTTTATAAAGAAATATTAAGCCTACGCACACGCTGGGCCCTTGGCCTTTGCGCGCTGGGGGTGTTTTTGCTGGTGTTTGGACATTCTATTGTTAGCCTTGAAGCACCAACAGTGCCTTGGCTGGCGTTGAGTTTAGCTATTTCATTTTTCATTTACGGATACGTGAAAAAATCGATTGCTATGCCAGCCATCGCCTCGTCGTTTGTCGAAGGTTTATTTTTTGCGGTACCATCGGTATATTTTATTTTCATCAGCCCTTACTCGACCTTACCATCCTATACAACTCATGATTGGCTTTTGTTTATGATTGGAGGGGTCGCTACTGGCCTGCCTCTTGTTTTCTTTTCATACGCAGCCCAGAAGTTGCCGTTTTCCAGTATCGGATTCTTTCAGTATTTGTCGCCAACTCTACAATTAATGACGGCAGTTTTCATTTATTCCGAGGATTTCAGTTTGCAAAAAATCGCGGCATTTTCCTGCATTTGGCTAGGGGTCGGATTTTATGTCTCCCAGCTCATCAAGACCCAATCAAGCAAAACGATTTAGCCAGAGACATTGTTAATATTTTTTAATATGGTAAACCACCCGACCCAGCCCTTTGTTCCAATATGAAAAACAAAAAATCTTGAATTGAAAATCAACCGCAGATGATTTTTGATTATATCATGGGATTATTTTCAAGTTTCGCAAAAAGAGATTCTTCAAAAGTATTGACTCAAGCATTTGAGCGCCTGGCGCAAGCTAAAGACCTGCGCGACATTACGGCTATCGTTGCTGAATCAGCACGCCAAATTTCTGGTGCACAGGGAGCCACGTTTGTTCTTCGTGATGGAGACTTGTGCTACTACGCTGATGAACATTCCATTTCTCCACTTTGGAAAGGTAAACGATTTCCAATGGTAAATTGTATCAGCGGCTGGAGTATGATTCACCAAGAAGCCGTACTTATACCCGATATCTATCAAGACAATCGCATTCCGCACGATGCGTACCGGCCGACCTTCGTGAAAAGTTTATGCATGGTTCCCATCCGTGTAGAAAATCCTATTGGTGCCATCGGCAATTATTGGTCGGAATCGTACACGCCATCTGACGATGAAATTAAATCTTTACAAATTCTGGCAAACAGCACGGCGATTGCTCTTGAAAATCTGGAACTACGAATTGTTCTAACAAAACAAAATACGACGACCACGGGATTGCAACATCGCAATAACGAACTTGAGGTAGCCATTAATTCTATGGCCCATGACTTACGCACCCCCGTTGCAGGCATGACCGGAATGGCAGAACTACTGCGCATTCGCTTAGCAGATAAGATCGATAAAGACTCTTATGACTATCTTGGCGCCATAATGGATACTGGTCGTCAAGCAGCCGTACAAATAGAACGTATACTTATGCTTTATCGTGCCACAAACGGAAACCTGACCAAGCAGGAGTTAAATATCACGCAAATCACGCAAGAATTAATTAATGTCCTTAAGCCAGACCTACAAAATCGTTTGGTTGAATTTAATGTTGAGCCCCACTTAAAAGCGTATGCCGATGCGCCCTTAGTTCGGGTGGTATTGGGAAATTTACTTTCTAACGCTATCAAATATTCTTCCAGAAAACCAAAAACTAAAATTGAAGTAGGTCTTCATAAAAACGAAACTAGATTTAACACATTCTATGTTCGTGATAACGGTGATGGTTTTGAACCCGCATTGGCTAACAAACTATTCCAACCTCTTAATCGCTTACATACGCAATCTGATTTCGCAGGGACTGGATTAGGTTTAGCATCGGTGGCCAAAATTGTTGAAGTTCATGGCGGTCAGTGCAGCGCTGAAGGACGTCCTTCCGAAGGGGCCACATTCTTTTTTAGTTTACCGACATCCTAATTCCCTAAAAGGGCAACTGTTTACCTTAGCGACATCTTAGCTACCTAAGAAACGGCAGACACCGGGACTACCGTTTGCTGCTGGTAGAGCCGTGATTCTAAAAAACCTTTCCTTATTAGCTCTATCTGTACTGTTATTGGGTGCCCCCCTGGCTGAGGCCTATTGCTCAACTGAAGACATGAGCGCCGAACTTGGCGAGGTTCGTTCGCAAGGAAATATCGGCTGGTGCTATGCAAATACGGCGGCCGATCTGATTTCATATAAATATAGAAAGCAATGGAATGGTTTTCAGGCCTCTGCGATTTTTATCGCTTTAGGTTATAATTATAAACAAAATAGCAGCGAGCCTGGCTCTTATATTTTCACCGAAGGTGGCGACATTCGCGCTGCTATTAATTATGCAAATGAAATCGGTTATTCGTGCCCACGACCACTAGATAATGTGTTTGTCCTAGGTGGTTTTAATTTAGAGATCAAACAAAAACTTTATATCGCCGAAAAATTGAAATCACTTTTTGATAAACGATTGACCTCCAGCGACGGCTGGAAGGCCTGGCGTGATTATCTATATGATCTTCAACAAAAGAAATCTATTATTTCGCGTATTTCAGAAGAAGATTTGGAAAAAGCTCTCGCATTAGAATTAAATTTAGCTGTTGTCGAAATAGCTAAAGGCATTTGCCAACCCTACAAAGACAATATGAAAATATCGATTCAGAAATCTGATATCGGTCGTTATTTTAGTGACGATACAGAATATTATGATGATGTGCTGAAACAACGTGTGATGAAAAAACCTGATTTGATGGAACTCATTGATCGTCAAATTACCGCTAAGAATGTAGTTGGTATCGACTATGAAATTAAACTCATTAGCAAAGACCCAAAAGACTCAGACAGCCATGCCTCTGTAATCGTTGGCAGAGAAATGCGGGCCGGACAATGTTACTATAAAATCCGTAACTCCTGGGGCCCAGAATGCGGTTTCGAAGACGCCACTGGCAAAGTCATCCCCCGCTACAATGCCAAAGTGGAATGCTCCGAAGGTCACGTCTGGGTAAAAGGTACCGACCTTAAGGCTAACCTGTCCTCTATTGCCTATATAAGACCGTAAGAACGAGACTAGACTGGGCTAATTAACACGAACGGGAGTCTTTAGTTTTGCGTTTCACTATGATACACTGACTTATATTGGGACGGATTCCTGGGAGTAAAATATGAAAATTACGCACAATAAAGTCGGTCAGAATTTAAATATTACTGATAACAAAAAAGCGGAAAAAACAGACAAGCAATCAGAAGCTGGAAAACCAGATGCGGTATCTCTTTTTGCTCCCACAGAAGGTGCCGGCGCTTCGAAAGTAGCCGTATCCTCTCGTGCACAAGAAGCTAAAAAAATTAAAGAACTCGCTTTAGCTGCTCCCGATGTTGATCAAGCGAAAGTAGAAAAATTTCGTAAACTGATTGAAGACGGAAAATATAAAGTAGACGCTAAGGCCGTTGCCGACAGAATGGTCGACGACGAATTAAACTTCATCTAATAACTAACCAGCAGTAAAGGGAACATCGCATGGATGCGACAGTTGACAGAGCCTTCGAAAAATTAATTCTAAACTTAGATGACCTGGTCGGTTTATACCGCCAGCTTTTAGATCTTGCTCGTAAAGAAAAGCAATATCTTATCGATGCCGACACTGATCGCATCCTTGAAGTGAATTCACAAAAAGACGCTGTTTTACAAAAAGTAAAATTGGCGGACACTCTGCGTTTCAAACATGCAAAAGAGTTATGCGTGAAGATCGGTGCTGATTTTGAAAATCCTCGCCTATTAGAAATCGCACAGCGATTGCACGGTCCAAAAGGTGACCAACTCTATAATTTCCACTCAACACTTGAGATGGTTATTAAGCGTATTATTGAAATTAACAAAGATAACGAAGCGCTAGCTCAAAAAGCTATCAACACGTTAAACGGAACAATGAACAACATAAAAGAAACATTGTCAGGTAAGAAAACCTACGAAAAGAAAGGTACTTACAAAGCCGGCCCCGAAAGCAGCGGCAACTTTGTTTCTAAAGAAGCGTAGATTGAGCGAAGCGAAAATCTAGCAAATGGCAAAGTTCAGAATGAACAAGCCATAACTTCGACCCAATGGCGAGAGCGTTCACTCAACAGAGCGCTCGATAAAGCGCCAAGATCGAGGCTAGGCGCCGCCGGCCGCACAAGGAGCCCGACTGAGGCTTGGCAGCGCCAAGTCGCAGGGAGAGGCGACGCGGAGAACGAAGAGCTTGGCGCTTTATCGAGCGCGGCTCTCGGAGAAGAAAGGGACAGGATGTCTAAGATTTCGTCCATGATGGACGTGGGAAAAAGATCTCTATCAAATGCCCAAACAGCCTTACAGACTGTGTCGCACAATATTGCCAATAAAAGCACAGAAGGTTATTCCCGTCAGCGCGTAGACTTAGTAACTAACGAGCCGATCGGTTCTGGTAACTTACGTATTGGTATGGGCGCTAGAGCCAGTCAAGTTTCCCGAGTTAACAATCCTTGGTTGGAAAAACAAATTCAACGTGAACAAATGAATCTAGGCCAAGCAGAAACTAAAGCCGATGCCTTAGGCCGCGTGGAGCAAGTGTATAACGAGCAAGGCACTAAAGGTTTGAATCATCAAATGAATGAATTCTTTAACTCATTCCGAGAGCTATCGAATACGCCGGAGAGTTTGGCGTCACGTACGATGGTACGTGAATCGGCGAGTACCCTTGTGCAAACGTTCAAGAATATGAACAAGCAGTTGAAAGATGTTCAAACAGATCTAGATGGTCAAATCAAAACAACGACTGAAGAAATCAATCAGATTGCAAAAGAAATCGCATCATTGAATGAAAAAATTCAATTGGTTGAAGTTCAAAACGTTCCAGCCAATGACGAACGTGATCGTCGTGATCTACTAGTTAAAAAATTAGGTGAGAAAATCGATATTACTTGGGGTGAAGGCAATAACGGAATGTTAACCATCACGGCAGGTAATACCGCTATTCTGGTCTCAGGAACAAGTTCTAACGAACTAAAAGCGGCTCACACTGATGAGCGTGATCGCGTGGAGCTGTTCTATCGTTCAACAGAAAAAGGTAGCTTGTTTAATATTACAAACCAAGTTCGTGGTGGTAAAATTGGAGGCGCTTTAGAAGTACGCGACGATATTATTGAAAAGCATTTAGACACAATCGATAATTTGGCGTACCGTATGGCCGAAGAAGTGAACTATGCCCACGAATCTGGTTATGATCGCTATGGAAAGACTAACAACTCGTTCTTCGATTTGCCAAAAAATGTTAAAGGCGCATCAGAAACTCTATCCATCAACGAAGCGATTCAGTTAGATGCCGGCAAAGTATCTGTCGCGGCACGCCCTGACAGCCCCGGCGACAACACTATTGCAAATATTATTGGTGCCTTACAGTACCAAAAGGTCATGGATGAAGGAAATTCAACTCTAGATGACTACTATATTTCTCAAGTAGGCCAGATTGGTACAATTTCTCAGCGCGCAGTGAAAACGTTTGAGTCTCAAAAAAATATTTTAGATCAGTTAACTAACATCCGTGAAAGTATTAGCGGCGTTAGTCTAGACGAAGAAGCAACTAAGATGATCGAAATGCAAAAGGCCTACGATGCATCTGCCCGCCTAATTAGAACAGCGGACGAAATGTTTGATACGGTTTTAAATTTAAAACGAATGTAGTTTAAAGGATTATTAACGTGAGAATCGCAGATAAAATGCAATACAACCAAGTTCAAAAGAACATCAGTAAGAATCGTACTGATATGGCTGATTTGCAAAATCAGGCGGCAACTCAACGTCGTATTAATAAGCCCTCGGATGATCCATTAGCCACTACCCGCGTATTAGCCAGCCGTACCGAAGAAAAAACGAATGCTCAGTTTGTTAAGAACATTAATCAAGCTAAGTCATTTTTAGAATTTTCAGATCAATCTTTAAGCGAGTTAACAGAATTACTCGTTCGCGCAAAAGAACTCGCTATTAGTCAATCCAACGATGCGTCTGCAAATGCGCAGTCTCGTGCAATGACGGCTAAAGAAATCGAGCAGATCTACAATCAAGCAGTCCAAATCGGCAATCGTAAATTAGGCGAACGCTATATTTTCTCGGGATTTAAAACTCAAACTATGCCCTTCGATATCAGTGGGGAATACTCTGGAGATGATGGCGACTTAAAAATACAAACGCAAAAAGATCAATTCCTAGCCGTTAACCTACCTGGCAGCAAAATTTTTATGGGTAAAGGCTTTGAAGTCGATGGAATGATCCGCCCGGGACAAATCACGCCTCAATCAATTGATGACCTAGAGGGAATAAAACAGCGCGAGTTAGAATCCAAAGAACTTTATCAAGAGGACCAAGATAGCAAAATTTTACTTCGTGGACCAGCCAGCACGGGTTCCTCTAATCAAATAGGTGACAAGGACCCCACCAATGGTGATACCGGTGTAAATATTTTCCAAGTCATCAAAGGCTTAGAAGTATCCTTAAAAACAAATGATAAAACGGGTATCCAAAGCGCCATGGATTTAATCGATCAATCGGTTTCGCAAGTAGTATTAGGTCGTTCTGAAGTCGGTTCACGTATCATGGCTATCAATGGATCTCAGGATTCTTTACAAAAAGCGATTGTTGATAACAAAATTGTGGCGTCTCAACTCGAAGATGCCGATGTTTTTAAATTAGTCTCTGATATCAATAAGACAGACGCTGCTTTGAAAGCCACACTGGATACATCTGGCAAGATGATCCAGCCCAGTTTGCTTGATTTCTTGCGATAGTCGTTAAGAATACTTCACACGATTTATAATTATTTCATCCATTCCCTTTTTTTCAATCACTGCTCTGACGACTTTAAATGTTTACTTCTCGCTTGTTTCTGAATAGAAGTCCCCTGTCACGGCAAATTCGCCGAAGGAGATTTTATGAAATTGATTCTATCGATCGCTTTATTGGCTAGTTTTTCATTTGCTCAAGTTTGGGATGATGAGGATGGTTTTTCTAACCGCCAACCTAAATTATTTTGCTCTAGCAATGTCTTAAAAAATACAAACGGAGATTCGGTTCACCAGTTTACGTATTCGTATCAATGTGAAGACGCATTGAAAAAAATCAGCGGTTCATTATTCTGTGCCGGTAACGAGTTAAAAAATACTCGCGGTAAAGTAGTGAGTACCTTCACTTATTCTTACCAATGTGAAGAAAGCCTAAAAAAAATCAACGGTCCACTATTCTGCGCAAGCAATGCTCTAATGAACGTTAACGGTAAAGAAATTCACAAGTATACGTATTCGTATCAGTGCGACGAATCGTTAAAAGAGATCAAAGGCAATTTATTTTGTGCTGATACAGAGCTGAAAAATATCAAAGGTGCTCTTGTTGAAAAATTCACGTACTCATATCAATGCAAAGACGCTTTAAAAAACATCAAAGGCGAATTATTCTGCGCTAACAACAAACTTAAAAACATCAATGGTAAAGACGTACACTTGTTTACATATTCTCACCAATGCGAAGATTCTTTGAAAAACATCAAAGGCAAAATTTTCTGCGCCAGCAATGTTTTGAAAAACGTAAATGGCAAAGAAATCGAAAACTTTACTTACAGCCACCAGTGCCAAGAAGCTGTTAAAAACATCAAAGGCCAATTGTTCTGTTCAAGCGGCAATTTGAAGAACATCTTCGGCGATGTAGTTCATAACTACACATATTCACATCAGTGCACTGACGCTCTAAATAAACTTAAAGGTAACTTATTCTGCGCAGGTAACGTTCTTAAAAACGTTCGTGGCAAAGTGATCGAAACTTTCACCTACAGCTATCAGTGCGAAGACAAACTAAAACAAATTAATCCGTAATTTAATCAACCCAACTGAACCACTTAAAGGCGACTTTGCCCATGAGGTGGTTCTTGGGCAGAAAACCCCAAACGCGACTGTCCGCCGAATTTTCACGATTGTCCCCTAGGACAAACAGTTGATCGGCGGGGACCGTAACAGGACCATAGGGAGCTAATGGCACGACCGAGCTCCCTATTTTTTTTGCCGTGTAGGCCTCTGGCTGCAAAACGCCGTTAATAAAAACCTGTCCTGCGGCATCGACATACACCTGCTCGCCCGGTAGCCCAATCACTCGTTTTACATAAAAGGTCGACTCATCGACCGGGTATCTAAAAACAACAACGTCACCTCGCTTTACGTCTCCGGTATGAAATAGCCAGGTTTTAGTGAATGGAATACGAACGCCGTATTGAGCTTTATTCACAAATATCTGATCACCTGGCTTCAGAGTGGGATTCATGCTTTCAGTGGGAATACGGTAAGCCTCGGCCACCCCCCAACGAATGGTAAAGGCGACCAAAACATACAGAGACAGCTTTTTCATTTCTTTCGAATCAAACTTCATTTTCATATTGCTCCTTGCTTAAAAGCAGTTATATATGAGTACTGCATACTATACTTAATGTACGCTATACTTTACATAAAGTAAAGTATATTTTACTTATATTGGATCTGGCGTGGCTGATTTGAAAAAAGCTGAGTTAAAAAATAGGGTTAAGGGCTATCGCGCATTGCAAGGTGATCTGACCCAACAGCAGCTGGCGGACAAAGTCGGCTGCTCTCGCCAGACGATTATTTCAATCGAAACCTCAAAGTTTGTCCCGTCGGTTGAACTCGCACTAAAACTCGCAGCGGCTTTGAACGTAAAAGTTGAAGATATTTTCTTGTTCGAAGAGGAAGGAAAATCATGATTACACTGAACTGGATGCAAATCTGTATTATCATCTGCACGGCGATTTACTTGGTGATCGAGTTTTTGAACCGAAATGAAATCAAAGACGAACGCTACCAAATGATCGAATTAAAAACGCAAGCGTTAGTGAGCAAACTTACTGCTGCCGCACTGGTTCTGATCTCGCTAGTTTATATTTTTTACCCGGACACAGAAGGACTCTACTTATTATTTTTCCTTGCCATGACCTTCCTCTCAACAGAAATTCTAGCCAAACAATACTACAAACAAAAACTCTAAAAAAGCGCTGAATTTTTCTAAACAATAATTCTTAATAAGCACAAAAACCCCTCGCAGAGCAGGTTTCAAGCAAATTAAGACAATTACAGAACAGGTCCCAAAAAAGAACCACTCTCCTCAAAAACCGAAACGCGCTCACGATTTTGGTCTGAATCGAGGCCGCAGGAGGAAGGCGACTGAGGCTTGGCAGCGCCAAGTCGCAGGGAGTCCGACCGACGAGAACGAAGAGTCAGACCAAAAGCGTGAGCGCCCGGCTTGACTTTGATCGTGAGAAATAATACCTACAGTTCTCGTTAACTCAGCCGATACGTTTCAAAGCATAAGGTTAGTTAGCATTTATAAGGAGTATATATGCTCGTTCTCACACGGAAGTTGGGTGAAAGCATTGCGATCGATGATCATATCAAGATTCGCGTCGTTCAAATCAAAGGCAAACAAGTACGCTTGGGTATCGAAGCCCCTAAAGACACAAAAATCCACCGTGAAGAAGTTTACTTAGCGATTCAGGATCAAAACAAAGAATCCTCACAAGTTTCGTCTGATAAATCAAAATCTGTGGCTAGCTTGCTTAAGCCAAATTCAAAATAACAAATATCATTCAGGCTTTGAAATCCTCGGAGCCTTATTTACTGCCACTTTCACCTATTTTAGTCTTCCTATTGTTCTTTAACAGCCTCTAAAAAATCAAAACTTGCCCGAAGTTCCGTCACAAACAAAAATGCCGCTGGAGCCTCTCCCCTTGGCACCATGCAAAATGCTTTTTTCAATTCTCTTGAGTTTGCCCGTATTTAAGTCCAGATTTTATATGTGGACTAACCTTTTTTCTAGGCTAGCGAATCTAAATTTTAGGTATTTGTTCGTGAGCCGGGTTAAAATTAAAGAAAGAGTTAGTAAACGCCATTTGGGGGGATAAACATGGTAATTCAAACTTCAAGATTTGGTCCGGTGATGTTTGAAGCCGACGATATTCTGAATTTTCCAGAGGGGTTACTGGGATTTTCCGATTTACGTCAATTCGTTTTAGTAGATGATCCTACTGACGAAATTTTCATTTGGTTACAAAGCTGCGAGACTCCAGAAATCGCGTTCCCTGTGCTTGAACCAGAATTGTTCTCTCACACATATAAAGTAAATCTAACGAAGACAGACACTGAAAACTTACGTCTGCAAGCGAGCGAGAAAACAAAATACCTGTGCATCATCACAATCCCAGATGATCCAACTCAGATGTCGGCAAATATGAAAGCGCCGATCATTATCAACTTAGACAAAAAAATCTGCCGCCAGTGCGTTCTTCAAGACAACTCACTAGCGATTCGCGAGCCGATCTTCACCAAACTACAACAACGTGTCGTTCAAAATCCAACAATGACAATCAAGGATCAACTACAAGAATCTGACGTCATCGTGAAGATCAAAAAAGACCAAACGCCCGACAAATCAATCTAAAGGTACCAGGTCCTAAATTTCTGAAATCAAATATAAAAGGCTCCCAGCGGAGCCTTTTATATTTTTTGAGCAACCTCAAAACGTTTTCGACCTTATCGGAGTTTTTCGAAGGTGCTTTTTTCTTTATTTTTGCGCACGTTGGGGACCTCGAAGATTTGGTTATGGAACGAGATGTAGAAGCCTGGAGGCAGAAATCGTGTGGCGTAGAGGGCTTCCGTGACGTTTTGGGTGGCATCGGAATCCTCAAAGCCCATCGGAATCATGGCGCCGGTGAAGACGACTGGGACTTTGGGGCTTTGGATTTGTTGTTGGCAGTATTCGGCCGTGACTGTCATTGTGTCGGTTCCGTGTAGAACGACAATCGGTTTCTGCCCGTCTGTATTTTCTTTTATGTTTTGGCAAATGACTTTGCGGTCATCGTCGGTCATATACAAGGAGTCTTTACTCATCAGCGGTCTAACCTCGATAAACGTTTCTGGCAGGCGTAATTTCGATAGGATACGGTTCTTGATGCTGGTGCCGCGATTTTCCAGCGAGCCATCAAATTCGTTATAGGTCTTTTCGATTGTTCCCCCAGTCGCGAAAACCAGGATTTCATGAGCATTCTTTTGCATAAACTAATCCTGCCCAAGCTTAAGAATAATTGCAATCCCTGACAAGTCGGAGTAGGTTCAGGACCTCAAAAAACAGCAGAAAAGGGGTCTTACGTGACTACGTCAAATACCGAATTTAATCGCGAAGAATACATGAAAAACGAAAAGCGCATTATCAAGAAAGCCGCTGACTGGCAAACCATCAAAAAATACAATGATATCCGTTTGGAAAAAACGGCGGATGGTATCGGCAAAATCACGATCAACCGCCCAGAAAGCAGAAATGCATTCCGCCCCCAAACTGTTCTTGAACTGCAAGAAGCATTTCACATCGTTCGCGAAGACTCTTCTATTGGCGTTATTATCCTTTGCGGCGAAGGCCCAATGGCCTTCTGCTCTGGTGGCGATCAACGCGTTCGCGGTGACGCTGGCTACGTTGGATCAGACGGCGTTCCTCGTTTAAATATCTTGGACGTGCAAAAACAAATTCGTCAATTACCTAAACCCGTAGTGGCGATGGTCGCTGGTTACGCAATCGGTGGAGGCCATGTTCTACACATCGTGTGTGACTTAACGATCGCGGCTGATAATGCTCGCTTTGGTCAAACAGGTCCCAAAGTAGGTTCATTCGACGGCGGTCTGGGTTCAAGTTACCTAGCTCGTATCGTTGGCCAAAAGAAAGCGCGTGAAATTTGGTACCTATGCCGTCAATACAATGCAGAACAAGCATTAGACATGGGCTTAGTAAATCACGTCGTTCAATTAGAAGATCTTGAAATGGAAACTGTAAAATGGTGCCGTGAAATGCTGGAGCATTCTCCGATGGCATTACGTTGCTTGAAGGCGTGCTTGAATGCAGATTGCGATGGGCAAATGGGCCTTCTGGATCTTGCCGGCAACGCGACCCTTCTTTATTACATGAGCGAAGAGGCTCAAGAAGGTCGCGATTCTTACGTGAAGAAACAAAAACCAGATTTTTCCAAATTCCCGCGTTTACCGTAATGACCACAGCAACAACGACGTCAGCTCCAGTAATTAAAAATAAATTTCAAAGCGTTGTTTTGGCATTTCGTCCAAAGACACTAACGGCTTCGTTAGTGCCTTGCTTAGCAGCGACGGCTCTAGCGTCCACTACCGAAATGAAATTTCAGTGGTGGATTTTTGCGTATGCATTGATTGCGTCTTTCTTTATCCAAATCGGCACTAACTTAGTGAACGATGCGATGGATTTTAAAAAAGGCGCAGACACAGCTGAACGCATTGGTCCTCAGCGCATTACGCAGGCCGGAGTTTTAACTAGCATGCAAGTACTAGGACTTGCGACTTTGTTTTTTATCGGCGCCATCTTGTTAGGCGTACCATTAGTCAATGAAGGCGGTCAGCCCATTATCATTATCGGAATTCTTTCCGTAATGATGGGCTATGGCTACACTGCGGGTCCTTACCCACTGGCGTATCGCGGTCTTGGCGATTTGTTTGTGATTTTATTTTTTGGTTTAGCGGCTGTGATGGGACTATTCTTCTTGCATACAAAAATGTGGACGATGGATTCATTCCTTTTAGGTTTGCAAATTGGTTTGCACGCGACCGTATTGATTGCAATCAACAACCTTCGCGATATCGATGGCGATGCTAAAGTTAACAAGCGTACTCTGGCTGTTCGCTTGGGAATCCAAGGTGCAAAAAAGGAAATTTATTTCCTTTGCATAGCTCCGTTTGTTTTACAAATCTACTGGGCATTACACGGTCGCTGGGCAGCCGCCGTTCTGCCATTGATCGCATTGCCACTGGCAATCAAGATCATGAAGAACGTTAAAAACACAGCGCCAAGCCCGGCGTACAATCAGTTCCTTGGCCAATCCGCTGGACTGCATTTAGTATTTGGCGTTCTGCTTAGCATAGGATTTATTCTATAATGTGGATCCACAAATACCTGCTCCAACCTGTGGATTCACTTAATTCAAGGAGCAACAAAGAACCTCGCTTGGGGTTCTTCATCAAAAATGCAAACGCGCCTTCAAATCAAGACGACCTGATTCAAAAATTCCTAAATTACACTGAGTTTATTCACTGGCCGGAGCTGGGCGATCCCAACCTGGCTGAATTAAAGCCGGCTTTGATGAAAACAGTAAATGCTGATTTTCAATTTCCGTTTTCAATCTCTGAAAACGATTTAGTCACCGTTAAATCCAACGCCCTTGTTTCCCGCTATGATAAACTGTTGGGCCAAGAAATGGAGCATCTGCAAGACGGAAAATTCGAAGTCTTGAAATTTAAAATGGGCCGTAATTTCAAAGACGAATACGCTGCATTGATGAAACTAAACCTAAAGCCATATTTAGTTCGAATTGATTTTAATAACTCACTAAATTTCAAAGAAGCTAAAGAAGCTCTCGATAAGCTGAAGAAGATTCCCAATTTAGAGTATGTCGAAGACCCTACAGAATATGGTGATTATCACTGGTCAGAACTCGAAAAAATCACACCGATTGCTTTAGATAACTTTACGACTAACATAAAAAATCCAAAGCATTTTCAGTATCGCGTACTTAAACCACTTCGCGGAATTTCCTTGCCAGAGATTACCGAGTGGACCATCCAGAAAAAGAAACTCGTAGTTACTAACTTGATGGATAACGTCGTCGGCACTTGGCGAACGTACATCTATTTTTGTGAACTAAAAAAACAGTTTCCGTATCATGTAATTACCCCTGGCTTTCATACACACGCGCTGTACAGAAACTATGAACACGTTTCGCTGTTAGGGTTTAAAGGTTCGGAGTGGTCGTATGATCAAGAAAAACTACAAAAACTATTAAACGTTTTGGAAAAACTAAACTGGTTACGCATTAGTATTCTAGATTCTAAAAACTTGGAGCAAGTTCTAAAAGATGCCGGGGTGGAACAGTGATGGTGACATTATTTGATCCCAAGCCTTGGCTCCCGCCCAGCGCGGATATCAGTGTTTTACCTGATACAATTTTTGGTTCTGACGAATCATTCCTATTTTTAAATGATCAACTCAGCAACGAACGAAAACTAGAAATTACAACTCAAGTAAATCAGTTTTTAAAATCTTCTAATGTTATAACGTCACCTTCGTTGTTAATTCCAACATCAGGGACGACCTCGCATAATTTAAAAATCGTAGTTCTGAAAAAAGAAAGTGTCCTCAATGCCGCAAAAAAAGCCAATGCGTGTTTAAAAACGAATGCAGACGATAACTGGCTGGTGTCGCTACCGCTTCATCACGTCGCCGGCCTATCCATTTTGGCGCGTGCGTTTTTGAATGCAAACAAAACGTACTATTGGAACAAGTGGGATCCTGCTACATTCATTAAGAATTTAAATTCTTGGAACATCAGTTTTTGTTCGCTGGTACCGACTCAAATTTTTGACTTAATTTCCCAAAATATACCGGCACCAAAAAGTTTAAAAACCGTGTTGGTGGGTGGTAGTGCCCTACCGGGTTCCCACTGGCAACACATGAAGCAACTGGGTTGGCCACTTCTAAAAACGTTTGGTATGACCGAAACGGCAGCGTTTATCAGCACAAGCAACGGCGATAAGTATTATGATCCATTACCTTCGGTCGAAATAAAATTAGACTCCAATCATCGTTTAGCGATCAAATCAGATTCTTTGTTTGATGGATATCTCATTGAGAATGATAGCTCCGTTACTGATGGCAGCGTAACCGTAAGAGCTACCCGATGGGAGTTCCGTCCGATTGAGCTGCAGGATGGCTTCTGGTCAACCGAAGATAAAGCCATTTTAAATGGAAATCAATTTCACATCTTGGGACGCGATCAAGGAATCATCAAAATCAAAGGCGAGCTGGTCAACATTCAGACTTTGAATCAAAGAATGACCGAGGTAGCTGCGCAGACAGAATCAGGCTTAGCCGCCCCAATCCTGCACTTCTTCCCGGTTGAGCGCGATGAGCATGAGCTTTTTGCGGTTTTCACTAAGAGCCAAAATGAAGCTCAATTAAAGACTGTCATTAAACGTTTTAACGCGCTCGTCTTGCCTTATGAGCGTGTCACTTGGTATATTGTTGTAAACGAAATCCCTAGAACAGATTTAGGGAAAATCAAAACGAGTTCATTTAACACTGACTCATTTAAGGAGAGCTATTTTGAAAACAGACAAAGTATTCTTTAGTGAGTATGCCATTTTCGTATGTACAAAATGCCAAAAATCGATTCCGGCCCGCACTGCAGATTCCGCACCCGCAACCGATATCGCCGAATCAATCAAGAGTCAGTGGAAAACTGAAATGAACACTATGGGCTTAAAAGGCAAAGTGCGTGTAATGACCAGCAGCTGCCTAGGTGTATGCCCTACCGGTTTCCAAGCCGTTACGCAAATTTCCATGACCAATCCAAACGATAGTTTAAGCTATGTGTTCAACCCATTTGAAGAAACAAATCAGGTTCTAGAAACCATTAAAAAGTCGGTCACTAAGTAGGCATCATTTAGACGTCCATTTACGCAATAAGTTATCGAAAGATTTATCTAATTTTGAATTGCTAGGTCTCCAAAATTCAGGAAACATGATGCCTACAACTGGAGGAACTTGTGAAAAAAATTATGATCATTAATTTGATTATGGCGGCAGCATTTATCTTTTCATCATGCACTAAAAAAGAAGACGTAATCCTTATCGGCGAATACGGTTCTTTAACGGGTGATGATGCTACATTTGGTATTTCAACAAACAAAGGTATCAAAATGGCTTTTGATGAAATCAACGCTAAAGGCGGCATCAAAGGTAAAAAAATCAAACTTGTCACAGAAGACAATCAAGGCAAAAACGAAGAGACAGCTAAAGTTGTAAATCGTTTGATCACACAAGAAAAAATCATCGCGTTGATCGGCGAAGTAGCGTCATCTCGTTCATTAATTGCGGCTCCTATTGCGCAAAAAAATGGCATACCCATGGTATCCCCTAGTTCGACAAATCCAGAAGTGACTCAAAAAGGTGATAATATTTTCCGCGTTTGTTTCATTGACCCCTTCCAAGGTTTAGTAATGGCAAAATTCGCGATCGAAAACTTAAAAGTTAAGAAAGCCGCTATCTTCAGAAAAAATGGCGATGCGTACAGCGAAGGTTTAGCTAACGTATTTGCAACGGAATTCAAAAAAATGGGCGGTGATATCGTAATCGATATTCAGTACCAACCAAAGGACATCGATTTCAAAGCTCAGCTAGCAGAAATCAAAGCTAAAAAACCAGACGTTATCTTTGTGCCTGGTTATTACAGCGATGCGGGCAATATCGCAAAACAAGCAAAACAAATTGAACTTAAAGCGACTCTACTTGGTGGAGATGGTTGGGATTCTCCAAAATTGCACGAGATCGGCGGCGAAGCGATCAATGGTCACTACTTCTCAAATCACTACACAACGGAATCAACTGATCCAGTGGTTGTTGAATTCATCAAAAAATTCAAAGCTCGTTACAACGACGAAGTACCAGATGGTCTAGCAGCATTAGGTTACGATGCCGCAAAAATTGTTGCAGAAGCGATCGAACGTGCTGCCGATTTGAAACCAACAATGATCCGCGATGAAATCGCCAAGACAAAAGACTTTGTTGGAGTGACTGGAAAGATCTCGATGAATGCTGAACGTAACGCTGTAAAAAGCGCTGTTGTTGTACAAGTCGATGGTGAAAAAAGAAAGTATGTGACAACAATTAATCCGTAAGACAGTATTGTCTTATGGAAGAATTGCTGCAGCATTTGATTAATGGCTTAAGTCTCGGAAGTATCTACGCCCTAATCGCATTAGGGTACACAATGGTTTACGGTATTCTGCAAATGATTAATTTCGCCCATTCAGAAGTTTATATGATGGGCGCTTTCTTTGCCTACTACTCTGCCAGATTTTTAAATCTCTCATCATCACCAGGTTTCGGATCGCTAGCGATCGTCTTGGTGATTACGATGGTTCTTTGTAGCTTGTTAGGTTTAGCGATCGAAAAATTCGCATACCGCCCTCTACGTAAAGCTCCTAAATTGAACGTTCTCATTACAGCGATTGGTGTAAGTTTATTCTTACAATACTTTGCACAGCTAGTTTTCGGTGCCGATCCAAAAGTATTTCCAAATTTAATTGAAGATCAAACCTTGTTCTCGATTGCAGGCGCTCCCATTAAATCATTCGACGTTACAATCTTAGTCGTCAGCTTGCTTTCAATGGGCATTTTACATTTCTTAGTTTATCACACCAAACTGGGTAAAGCGATGCGCGCTGTAAGTCACAATGCTTCTGTGGCATCAATCTTGGGTGTGAACGTATCGCGAGTTATTGCTTACACATTTATTATCGGATCTTCACTGGCTGGTATCGGAGCGATCCTAGTTGGTATTAAATACCAAAAAATCGAACCGATGATGGGCACGATGATTGGACTTAAAGCGTTCGTTGCTGCCGTTTTAGGTGGTATCGGAAGTATTGCTGGTGCAGTTACTGGTGGATTGATTCTTGGTGTTTCTGAAATTCTAGTCGTTGTTTACGGATCGTCTCAGTATCGTGATGCCCTGGCGTTTTTAATTTTAATTTTTATTCTTTTAGTTAAACCTGCCGGTATGTTCGGTAAGAACAGAATCGAGAAAGTATAATGAGAGCAATCAAAACTCCTTTAATCGCAGCTTTAGGTATTCTAATTGTAGCGTCTGCACTGGGTTTATTAACAAACTCATATATCCAATTAATCATTTTGTTTTTATTCGTAAACTCGATCATGGGTATGAGTTTGAATCTTGTGAATGGCTATACAGGGCAGTTTTCTTTAGGTCATGCGGGCTTCGTTGCTGTGGGTGCTTATGTTACAGCTGCAATCACAACTAAGTTTCCGGTTCCTGCTGGATTGATGGCTCTTCCTTACTTTATCTTAGTTAGCCTTGGCGCTGGCGTCATCGCAGGTATCTTTGGTTATTTTGTCGGCCTTCCATCGTTACGTTTGAAAGGCGACTACCTTGCCATCGTAACCTTAGGTTTCGGTGAAATTATTCGCGTCAGCTTGAATAATATGTCCTACTTTGGTGGTGCTCTAGGTATTTCATCTATTCCTTCGATGCCGGAAATTGATTTAGGTGGGTACGTAATTTCTACGTTCGTAACATCGCTAATCTTTGCAATTTTTTGGGCGATTATATGTTTCTTCGTTATCTGGCGCTTGTTGAAATCAAGTCACGGTCGCTGTTTCTTAAGCGTTCGCGAAGATGAAATCGCTGCCGAAGCGATGGGTATTAATACTACCAAATCTAAAATCCAAGCCTTTGTAGTCTCTAGCTTCTTTGCAGGTATCGCGGGGGCTTTATACGCTCACTTCACCAATTATGTTAGCCCAGCTAGCTTTACGTTCCTAATGAGTATCGATGCGGTTATCATGGTTGTGTTAGGTGGAATGGGCAGCATGACAGGCGTCTTAACTTCGGCATTTATCATTACAGTTTTACCTGAAATCCTAAGATCTTTAAAAGATTTCACGGGTGGAGTTGATTTACGTATGATCATTTATTCTTTGGCACTTATTTTAATTATGATCTTAAGACCACAAGGTCTGTTTGGATCTAAAGAAATTTCTATTAGGAGGAAGAATGTCAGCTCCTCTACTTGATGTTCGCAATATCACTATGCAATTTGGTGGACTGAAAGCTGTTGATAGCCTTTCCTTCCAAGTTCAAAAAGGACAGCTTGCTGGTTTGATTGGTCCAAACGGTGCAGGGAAAACCACAGTATTCAATATGCTCACTGGTGTTTATAAACCAACGTCAGGCGAAGTCGCTTTTGAATCTAAAAAAGTCAGTGGACTTAAACCGTATGAAATTTCTAGCCACGGTTTAACTCGTACCTTTCAAAACATTCGCTTGTTTAAAGATTTAACGGTATTAGAAAATGTTTTGATCGCTAATCATCAACATGTGAAATATACATGGACCGACGCTCTACTTTTAAACCAGACGTTCGAAAAAGAAGAAAAGCAAATCACAGATAAAGCGAAAGAGATTCTGCATATTTTCGGTCTTTCAAATAAAATCGACGAACGTTCAGCCAACTTACCATACGGCGAACAACGTAAACTTGAAATCGTGCGCGCTCTTATGACAGAGCCGAAAATGATTCTTTTAGATGAGCCGGCAGCGGGCATGAATCACTCGGAAACCCACTCTTTGATGGAATTAATTGCTAAAATTCGTAAAGAGTTCAATTTAACAGTATTGTTAATCGAACATGATATGAAATTAGTTATGGGTATTTGCGAGCAAATCTTTGTTCTTGATCATGGTGTTAAGATCGAAGAAGGAGCTCCAGAGAAAATTAAATCTTCTAAAAAAGTTATCGAAGCTTACCTGGGCGTCGATGCGGACGAGTCACACTAATGCTAAAAGTATCTAATTTAAAAGTTAATTACGGCGCTATTAAAGGCTTAAAAGGTATCTCTTTTCACATCAATAAAGGCGAAATCGTTTCTTTGATCGGGTCTAACGGCGCCGGCAAAACGACAACATTGAGAGCGCTTTCGGGAATCGTTGAATCTGAAGGTAATATCGAATTTAAGGGCAAAGAAATCTCTAAAATTCCCTCTCACCTGCGTGTGACTTTAGGGATTGCACAATCTCCAGAGGGTCGCGGAATTTTTCCTCAAATGACCGTGCAAGAAAATCTAGAATTAGGTGCTTACTCACGTAACGATAAAGACCAAATCCAAAAGGACTATAATCGTTGCCTAGAACTATTTCCACGTATCAAAGAACGCTTATGGCAGCTAGCTGGGACTTTATCTGGCGGTGAACAGCAGATGGTTTCTATTTGCAGAGCTATCATGTGCAAGCCCGATTTGTTGTTACTGGATGAACCGTCACTTGGTCTAGCTCCACTTATCGTGAGTCAGATTTTCGAGATTGTGAAACAATTAAACTCGGAAGGTATGACTATTTTGTTAGTTGAACAAAATGCAAAACAATCTTTGATGATCTCTCATCGCGCGTATGTTTTGGAAACAGGACTTATCACGCTTGAAGGCTCGGGCAAAGACTTGTTAAGTAATGATGAAGTTCGCCGCTCGTATTTAGGAATTTAATTAAACACCTAAAACTAAGATCGAGTTTATTCACTAAGTTGTTATTACAATCCCTTAATAAGTATATAATTTAATTCAATTAACGAATCTATTTATATAGGGGATTATATGAAACGTAAACCATGGTCGTTGATCGTTTTAGCCTTACTGCATTTCTTTGCTCCAATCGGAAATATTATTGCGAACTCTATTTTTGCGAACGTTTCGATTGCTACATATGTCAGGGCTCTTTTTCACCCTGATGAACTAGCTAGAACAATCATATTTCTATGTATTCCCATTCTTGGCGGTATTTTAATATATATCTGCAAGAAGTGGAGCTATTACCTTTACTTAGCTTTAATGATTTTCCCATTCGCATACAGTTACATGTCGTGGCAGTCACAACCAACGATCGAACTTGGTATTTACTTAATTGCATTCTACTTAATTAACTTACTTGTTGTTGGCTACTTCATTCTTCCACAAGTTCGCCAAGTGTACTTTGATCCACGTTTGCGCTGGTGGGAAACAAAACCACGTTTCAAAGCGGAATTCGAAACTGCGTTTACTTGGGTCGATCAAAAAGGCCGCGGTGAAATCAAAAATCTATCTGAAGGTGGTTTGTTCATCGAAACAGACATGAAAATGAACACAATGGGTCGTATCGATATCGACTTTAAGTACAAAGATCAAGACTATGCGCTTAAAGGTGAGATCGTATACACAAAAGGTTCTGGCGGACGTTATGGGTACGGAGTGAGTTTACTTACATCAGAAAAAGAAATTGAGACTGTAAAACGCTTAATCAAAGCCATGAGTGAACAAGGACTTCTGATCACAGGTCGCGCTCCGACTAATGAAGACACATTCTCCTATTGGGTGAAGCGTTTGTTAACTCAACGCAAAGGTTGGGTTCCAGAGACAGATAACTCATCTAAGAAAATTGGCTAAGATTTTTTCAAACTGTATATGTTAATAAAGCCTCCATGTTTCGGGGGCTTTTTTTTATGGCATTTTAGGTTGTTTAATTAAATTAATTTGCTCTGAAATTAGCTTCAAATTATTTTCCATATGCTCGATGTAACTTATATCACGAGGTTTTGGCGTTGATCCTGAGATAGGCGCCACCACCAAAGTTGTTAAAAGAGCCAGACCCCATTGCCTAGCTAAAAGATATTTAGCCGAAAGATACGTTCCACCTAAGTACACTCCTTTAACTGCAGCATCGATAAATAGAAGTTCTGCAACGTAGAGATTTTCTTTAGATTCATTTCCATTGAAGCATTTTTTCATGGCCAACATAAAGCCATTTGAATTTAACAGTTCATATAGGTACATACCCGTGCCCCGAGTATGCTGGAACACGCGAGTTCCTTCTTTCCAACCGGACCTAATAATTTTATCAGCAGCGTAATTTACATCACCCATCGTTCCCAAAAAAACATTAGCTTCATGAGGTGTAAACTCAAAATTACTCATCTTGCGATCACGAGCTAGCTGGCAAGACTTTAGAGATTCTCTAAACGCCCGCGTTTCCTTTTCATTTAATTCAGAAACTGCTGCTTCATGCGAAGGTGTCCATCCGCTTTGGGCGAAGGACACCGACAGGATTAAACTAAAGAAAAGAATAATCTTAGGGAACATAGATATTAGTTAGACGCCTGCAATTGAGCCAGCTGCCCTTGAAGTTGTGCAGAGAATGTTTCTAACTGACTCTTTTGAGCTTTTAAATCACTCAATAGAGGAATGTTGTAACCATAGTCTTTAATGTAGCCAACAGCACCAGTACCAATTCCCAGAGTTGCGCCAGCTCCTAACACTAACCAAGCCAATGGATGTGCTTTTGATTTAAATGCAACAACAGTTCCGATGGCTAACGCAACACCAGCACCTAAGGCCACTGCATTTTGAACCGGAGTAATTTTGCCTTCAATTTTGTTGATAGCGGCATCTAATACCAAAGTGAAATTATCATTGTTTATTTTAGTTTCCTGAATGTAACCCACTAAGTACGCTTTACGAACGGATTCGTTACACACTTGCGGATTGGCCAATACATACTTTAAATTCTTTTTTCTTGCGTCGATACCTTCAGCTAAAGTGAAGTGATTCTTAATTCCCGCTTTTCCTTCTTTAATTGCCTTAGCACCAAAAATAGCCGCGCCAATGGAATTGATCACTGCGCCAGCTACATCACCGCTAAGGGCAGCAGAAACAGCATCTTGTCCTGCCGAAGCAGCGCCCGCTGTGTTACCAGCTGATCGTAATGTTGAATCTCTATCGATTGCTGTTTTAGTAGATTCCATAATTTTAATCTGACCTAGTTCCATTTGCAGGATGCTTGCACACGGATGACTAACTGGAACCGAGATTTCAGCTTCTTTACTTCCGAAAATATTGAACCCGGCAGCAGAGGCTGAGTGCGTAACTAACATTACAGTTACTAATGAATAGGCGATTAGTTTTTTTGAAAGTTCAGTTTTCATTTTTTTTCTCCTGTTATTTAAAATGCACAGGAACACTCTAGTGCAAGGCATGCCATGCAGTTTTTACAGGTAATAGTGTATAAAAACGAGACACTTTTAGAGAATAGCGACGATTGTGGCCGACACCCAATAAATGGAGTCCTTTTCACAAGCTCATAGAGGCTCAAAAACTTGCACTATATTGCAGTAGAACCGGAATAAAATCTTTGGCAACTGTTAGGATTGGCTATCCAGCCCCTTTGCAGCCATTTAGGAATTTTTGATTTGAACAAAAGTAGTTTTCGGTAATCTTCGACTACTTTGGCGGACGTAAGCGCGTACTCATCCGTGTCGTTGTGTTGTTCACCCGCAATCTTTAAAATCGGAGGCAAATTGGACTTTTTAATTTTGCTCTCAATTCTAACAAGCTCCCGATGATAACGTTTAAATTCGGACTCAATATTTTCTGGATTTGCAGTAAAAGAATCGATCACCGCAGGATTAATTATAATCCACTCAAATATTCCAGGAAGAAGTGAGCCATTTTGTACATATCCATTAACGTGTAAAATAAGATCAAATTCGGGTACTGGTCCAACAAGTCGCTGAGCATCGTGATTTTCTGCAGACACCACTAGCCCTATTTTTAGGGGTGATTTCCTGATTTTGAAAGCAAGTAAAGCTTCGCCGTTTCCATAGACTTCGTTAGTACCGCCCGTTCGAGCCCCGACAGGGTTATGCCATGTGAATAGACCTTGCTCTCCGTAAAATATTGGCGAATAAGAGGCAAATATACTATTGTTCAAAGTTTTTAAAGGAAATGTAGATTTGGAACTAGCCTTCGGCAAAAGGCTCCTAAGAGATTTGATGGATATCCAGTGATATAAATACTCTGGAGCCGGGATATCAATTTGTCGAAGTGTAGCGACATCGGCCGCTGTGACGCTATGAACTACGGAATCAACTGAATAAAAATGCTCAGATGTAGAGGCCAATGCCTCACTTTGAATGAGTCCATAAACTATAGCTAGAAAAGGAAAAACTATTTTTACCATACTATGAAAGTGGAATGGCTTGCGAATACTGAGCCAGCCGTTGTAGATCAAAATCTGCGAAACTTGAACAGGCCGAACAAACTTTAAACAGTAATCTGCAAATTGTCGAACTCACTCGAAGATAGTTCGTGCTAAAGAGTCTAATTACATTATTTCAATACAAATTTCTCTTTTCATTAAACGTTAACATCTCCGTCAATGCGTTTAAATTGAAAAGGTTTTACTGTCATCTTTTTACCACCCTGAATGATAACCTCTTCTTGCTTTGTCTTTGTCTGCTGAGGCTCACTAGGCGCATCAAAAAATTGCGAGAACGTATTCATGATTTCGTTATTGATCTCGATCGCTTTTTTAGAAAAAGCACCTTGCGGACGCTGAGGTTGCATGGTTTGAATGGCACTCGGAACCGCTTCCCCTAGACTGGTTGCTGCTTCAACCGGTTTAGTTTGTGATTGCGCGGCCATTGCAGAACGAAACTGATCGCCAAGCTTTTTCAAATTTTGATTATCCACTTGAGGAATCTCGAATGCAGTTTCCAAGTTTCTAAGTGGATTAGTTTCTGTTTTGGCCTCAAAAATTGTTGGGATATTCAAATCCAAATCGGGAGCATCATCAACCGTCAGCTCTTCTTTCGCCCACTCCGGTAATTCACTTGCTTCAAACTGCAATTGGTCTCGATTTAGCTTAACGATCAATTCAATTTCACCATGAGTCAAATCAATGGCTCTAGAAATTTGATCCACCGATTGCCCAGCATGAGCCATTTGTGCGGCTTTTACATATTTCTTTGTGTACTGACGCTCTAAGATTTCCTGGTGCGGGATTTTATCTTGGAAAATGTTCGCCACCTCTAAACTTTTTGCGATATTTTTTTCGATCTTACCAATGACTTTGTCGGCATCAATAAGCTTTGCCTGGATGTCCTTGATTTTACCTTCAAGAATTGCAATAAGCTGATTTACTTGCACTTCCGTTCGGTCAGATAGATCTTCAAGAACAGCCAATTTACTTTGCAATAATTGAAGACCTTTACTTAGTCTTTGATCTTCTTGATTTTGAATTTTATTTATTCTTACCCATAAAGTAGCAATAGCCGCCACTGACACCACTTGAAAAATTACCAGAATTAAATACGTAATACCCACACGAGCTCCTTAAGGCCATCCATTGCCCCACTCCTTTATTTTATGAAAGGACTGGATTCGCCACAAGTCTGGTTAGTCTTATGGTACATTTAACTAGTAGTTGGTTTAGAAATACCCTACCTCGACTTTCATCTGCTCTAAATAGTTGATAACATTAAAGTTGTTTGAAAATTGAACGATAAGGTCTGTATGGAGATAAACCGTTATGAAAATATCTAAACTATTTTTTGCCATAGTTTCCGGATTTGCTTTATTTACTTTTGTGGCGTGTGGGCCTGTGAAGTTTTCATCGAGTTCCAACACACCTACTGAGCCAGATCCAGGCGCTGAAGTTCTAACCCCTCCTAAGGATCCTAACGACCCAACAATACCTCCGCCAGTGACGGGAACACGTGACGTTACAACCACTCACGTAGTCAATGCGAATCAAGATAAAGTCGACATCATTCTAATCGTAGATAACTCAAGCTCAATGAATGCCGATAACATCAAGCTAGCCGATCGCTTAACTACATTTGTAACTCAGTTAGAAAGTGCTTCAATCGACTGGCAAATGTGTTTAGCAACTACGACCTACGCTTACATTAACAATTACAATTATTGGGGTCTTTCCGTTAGCTGGGGCACAACTTCTAGCAGTAGCGCTTCTCATTTTTACAACCCAGCAGAAAACTGGATTTTAAAACGTCAAAATGGCGCCAATCTGCCAGCTATCTTTAGATACACTCTTGAGAACAACATCGGCACAGGCGGCGCCAATACAAATGACGAACGCGGTATCAAAGCAGCCTACTGGCATGCGAACTACAAAGACTATAACAAATGCTATCGCCCAGGAGCCGCTCTAGCCCACATCTATATTTCAGATGAAGATGAGCGCAGCATTGGTGGTCGCGCCGCTGAAAAATATTATACAGACGAACTCCGTCCATTAGACGATGACGATACGCCAAGCTCACTTGTCGATAAAGTAAAAGAAAAATTAGGTGCTGACATTCGCTTCCGTGCAAACTCTATCGTTGTTAAATCTGGCGATACGACATGTTTAGCAGCACAGGATGCACAAGGCACAAAAGCTCACTACGGCAAAAACTATGAAGCCCTTTCCAGTATTACAGGTGGTGGTATTGGTTCGATTTGTGATACGGACTACTATAACAACTTGAATTTCTTCAATACAGTAATTAATGACTCACTGGATTCTATGCCACTCGAGTGTAACCCAGTTAGCAATAACGTAGCGGTGACAATCACGCCAACACAAACTGTATCGACTTCAATTCAAGGTCAGAGTTTATTATTTAACCCCGCTGTTAAAGCAGGCTCTACGATTGTGGCTAAATATAAATGTAGCCTAACTTCGAATAACCGAGTTCCTAATTCTGTAGCAAACGAGCAACCCGGTTTCTGGGCCCGATTAGTAAACTGGTTTAAGTCGTTATTTTAGGCTTAAAGATATTTAAGCCTGTTCTATTTTAGAGGTAAATTCGACCATTCGATCAACAGCGGCTTTCATTTTTTCAACGGAAGTCGCAAAGCTCAAACGTAAATAACCTTGATTACCGCATTCGATACCTGGAACGGTAGCCACAAAGTATTTCTCTAGTAAAATATCCCCGAACATTTTGTCATTTTCGATCACTACGCCATCGAATTTCTTACCTAAGTACGATTTGATATCAACCCATAAATAGAAGGCACCTGGAGGATCACTTAATTTGAAGCCCTTCACGCGTGACAATTCTTTCATCGCTTTTTGCTTTCTATCTAGAAGAGTTTTATTTGTTTCTTCGATATCGCTATCACAATGAGCCAGCGCCGTTAAAACGGCGTGCTGAGAAATACTAGATGCCGACCCAGTCGACTGACTTTGATAGTCGGCCATCGCCGTGATTAGCTTTTGTGGACCCATCGCCCAGCCAATACGCCATCCTGTCATCGAGAACGATTTAGACCCACCGTTGATAGAAACTAAGCGATCTTTCAAATCAGGAGCTACATGCAATAAGTGAGGAGCCACCCCATTGATGCGATCATTTGGCGAAAACACTAGGCGATTGTAAATATCGTCAGATAAAATCACCACGTTTGGATGTCGCCTGAAGACTTCTGCAAACGCCAGAAGTTCTTCTTTAGTATACATTAAACCCGTTGGATTACTTGGCGAACAAAACAAGAACGCTTTTGTTTTAGGACCAATCGCTTTTTCAAGTTGTTGAGGAGTGAGTTTGTAACCTTCTTTTTCACCACATGTGATGATATGAGGTACACCGTCTGCTAGTTCAACCATCGTTGGATAACTTACCCAGTATGGTGAATGAATAATAACTTCATCCCCAGGATTACATAGCATTTGCAAGGCAGCAAAAATGATAAACTTAGCGCCTGAACCCACCGTTACTTGTGTCGGTGCATACTCAACGCCGAATTCTCTTTTAGCATTTTCTGCGATTCGTTTTCTAAGTTCGATCGTTCCGTTTGCTGGCGTGTACTTTGTGATATTTTTTTGGATGGCTTCAATACCTGCTTCTGATGGTTTCTTAAACGTGGCCCAGTCAGGTTCACCAACTGTTAATGAAATTACGTCGTGACCTTTCGCTTGAAGGTCTTTTGCTTTGGCTACCAATGAAAGTGTTGGAGACGGTTTTAAATTTAACGCACGCTTTGAAAGCATAGTTAATCCTTTTTTAATTTTTTAATTTTCTCGTTTAGTGCTTTTTTTACTACGTCAGGAACTAGGTCTTTCAGGGAACCCTTATTCATCGCTACTTCCTTTACGCCTCGTGAGCTTACATAGTAGTATTCAGGACTAGCGAAGACAAGCAATGTCTCAATGTTCGGGGCTAGCTTGCGATTGATGTTGGCCATAGTCATTTCGTATTCAAAATCCACGACAGCACGTAATCCTCTAACAATCTTGTCGATTTTTTTAACTTTCATATAGTCTGTCGTTAAGCCCGCGTGGATATCCACTTTTACATTTGGTGTCGTCTTTAGCGCTTTTAAAATAAGTGACTTGCGCTCCTCTGCGGTAAACATAAAATTCTTCTGTTCATTGTTAGCAACTAGGACAACTACTCTATCAAATGACTTGGAAAGGCGCTTAATAATATCCACATGCCCCATGGTAATAGGATCAAAACTGCCTGGATATACGACTTGATTACGTTTCATTGTTTAGCTCCTTTGCCTTAAAAAACGAAAGTATCTTGTCCCCGTAATCACGAAAGTCGAATCTGACAAGTCGTTCATATTCTGGCTCCATACGTTCTTTTTTTTGTGATTCAATCGAAATGAATGTTTCCGGTGTATAGATTGATGTTTTATCCAAAGCTTCCATTACGTCATGAGCCATTTTTTGAGTGAATGGCGGATCGATAAAAATAAAATTGAATTTTCTATCGGTTGATTTTTTTAGAAAACGAAACGCATCTAACGTCACAATTTCGTAACTACTTTTTTCAACCTTTAATTTCTCGATATTTTTTTTTAAGATTTCAATCGATTTAGGATTTTCATCTACGAATACAACTTTTTCAGCCCCACGAGAAATCGCCTCTAGCCCAAGATTTCCTGTTCCTGAAAATAGATCCAACACGATGGCCCCTTCCAGTTCAAATTGTATTTTATTAAATAGAGCTTCTTTTACGCGATCCGTAGTTGGGCGTAAATGATCACCTTTAAATGAAACTAAATGGTGGCCCTTGTATTTTCCTGAAATTATTCTCATGTTTTATCCAGCGGCTTTCTCGATTAAGTCGCATATATCAAAGATATTCTCAAAAGGTTTTTTAATAAATAATTCAATCGGCAAAGACGGAGGCTTTTCCCCAGCCTTATCACCCAAATAGGCGGACATAAGGACAACTTTACTGGCACCACGATCCCCAATTTCGCTTAGAACTTGATCAGCATTCATATCGGGCATCATGAAATCAAGGACAACCATATCTGGCTTCATCCGGCGCCAGACTTCGATTCCAGAAACACCGCCGTTAGCGACTTCAACGGTATGCCCTCTCTTCTCAAGGGCGCGTTTAAGTGACATAGTTATTAGAACTTCATCATCAATGACTAGTATTTTCATTTCGACTCGCTACTGGTAATTCTATGTGAAACTGAGTTCCTACGCCTTCAGCAGACGTAAAATAAATTTTTCCTCGGAAAGACTCGACGATGCTTTTTACGATACTTAATCCCAAACCATTTCCTTGAGTTTTTTCTTTCGTCGTGAAAAAAGGCTGAAATATTAAAGCCTGCACAGAAGCAGGAATGCCTTTGCCCGTATCGGATACGGAGATTTTTAACGATGTCGATGTTGGATTTTCTGTATCAATCGACACACGTCCTTTTTCGGACATCGCCTGTATCGCATTTTTAATTAAATTAAATAACACCTGCTGAAATAACGGTGCATTGACTTGAGCCGAGTACTTGGTTGCCATTAGATTTTTTGCTACTACATGGTTTCTAAGCGATGTCTTCATCAGCGGCATCGTTCGCTCAATCAAGGTATGAATATCCGTCAATTCAATCTGCGTATTCTTGTTGTCTGAGAACTCAATAAAGTTTTTTATAACTGATAAACTGCGATGAGCCGCCGATTCTATTTCCACCAAATCTTTATGAGTCGATGTACCAGGTACAGCTTCATTCAATAAAATCTGCGCCATCGAGCGAATGCCCGTTAATGGATTATTCAGTTCATGGGACAAGTGACCCGCTAGTTTACCAATCGTAGCCATTTTCTTTTTTTGAATGAGTTCAAGCTGTAATTGATTGCTTTCCGTTTGGTCTTTAAACGTCAAAACAAAAGTACGCTTTGCTCCGTCGATAGTACCAACCTCAAATGCCAACACATCAAACGAAGAATCGCCAACTATTATGTTTCTATTTTTCAAAAGATCTGAGGCTTTCGTCTGTTCTTGGTAACACCTAAACAACTCCGGGCGATTATCAAAGGCATTGTTGTGGGCAAAGACATTATAATCCTCATCAATCATGGCAATTGGATCTTTTATAAAATCAAAGATCTTTTCCCAACGAAAGGCAAAACTATTCATCTTTTCTTCATTATCGATTTTATCAAATACCATTTTCAAAATTTCTTGGCGGTCACTGAAGAACTCTTGGAACGGAACATTTTGTATGTCACTCAAGTGACTCTCCACGATTAGGAAATAGTTCCCCTTCAGGTGCATCGAAACAGATCTACCAAATGGACGCTGCAACAGATTGGCAAAAAATGTTGAAAGGTTTTTACCACTCATAAAGTCATTTAAAGCTTGCGTATCTCCAGACGGAACCTTGTGATCACGCCATAGATCTGAAACTTTTAGATTCAGAACTGCCAAGTCCTGTTCATTTTTAATTTCAACTAGGAAAATTTCACCCAACGCATGGAACACTTTGAATTCATTTTTAATACTTCTTAGAAACGAATCGTAAAAATCAGCCAAAGCAATATCTTTTAAAAACTTTAAAAGCTGGCGCTCCCGCTTAAGTTTTTGATTCTGTTCCTGATTCGACAATTCGATATCTAGAGTTTTTGCGATGATCTGCTCTTCTTGATCCTGCACAACCTGATCGGCGGACTTACTTTGTTCGGCAATTTGCTTAATCACGGTACGACGCTGAATACGTGTTTTAGCCACGTCAATGAGTCGGTCTAAAGTTTCCACTTTTTCGTCTTGAATAAAATAACTTACGTTCTTTTGATTGATCCATTCTGTAATATCTATATCAGCTTGGCTCAAGGTTAAAACGATTGGTGTGGTCAACAAATTAAAATCAATTCTACCGCTGATAAAATCTAATTCGTGCTTAGGTAAATTTATAATGATAAGGGAGGCCGAGTCCAAATCACCGCTTCTGAACTGCGGTGATTTAACTTCATCTAACGGTAAATTGTAGGACGAGATATTTTCGCGATTAAGCGTTTCTACAAGATGCTTTTTGGAGACTGGACTAGTTGGCCAGTCTTCCCCCAGAACTAAAATTGGAAATAATTTTGAGCCCGTTATTTCGGGATAGATGTTCAACTGATTTTTCCCCTTTAAGAACAATCAATAAGTCTGACAATAATTTTTCCCAAATTTGCAGACTTGTGATTAGTTCATATTCAACGATATCAGCTAAACATACAAAATCTTTTTTCTCAATGGCCGTAATGGCCTCACTTAATGTCACTTTTGTTTTTTCTTCGGCTTCAAATAGCATCGCAAGACCCGCTGCGGCAGAATTGCCAACTAGGCTCTTTATAGAAATGATACTTGAAATTAGATACTCGTAATTTTCCAAAAGGACTTGGATGTTCTTGAACGACTTTTGAACGCCGTCAAAGCGAATTTGGCTAGAGATTTTCTCGGTGTGACCAATCATCTCTGGGAATGCGTCTAACCAACCCTCAAGAACATCGATTAGTAGTTCATTTAGATTCTCCGATAGATATTCCAGAGTTTGCACTTCCGATAGGCTCATATCCTGATAAGACGTCTCGTCAATTTCCGAGATTTCCTTGCCGTTAATAATGTATTGGCAAACCACCTGGTTTGTCGCCTTTAGATCTAACTCGATGTCTTTAAAGACCTGCATGAGTTTAGTTCCATCATCATAAAATCCAGCTAATTTGTCGCCTGTGATTTTGAATCTATCCATGATTCTTAACCTCGTCCTGAGTGTTATCTTCTAATAAGTAAGGTCTCATAAGAAGCTTAAGTTCATTATGAACTTTCAAATAGGATTCTACAATTTCAATTTCGGTTAATGGGGGTACTTTTATTTTTTCAGCTAGACACCAGTCTATGTATACACTGACTTTAGGACTGATTTCGCGGATACCCATGAATGCCTCGTCACATGATGCTAAAATTTTTACAAACTTACCGACACCATTGTCCAGTGCTGATTCCAACGTTTCGATGATCAATGAATTTGTCTGATTTAATTTCTCCATCCCTTTAAAGAACACAATGTCGTCGGTTACTGGAAATGGCTCGTTCAAATAAATCGCCTTTACCAATGCCCACTCAAAATCGTTAATTAAATTGAACTTCAAATCGTAGCTAGGCATATTTTGAACCGCTTCAATTAACTGAGGTAGCGGTTTCTTAGAAAGTAATCCTTTGATTGCATTTGCCACTTCTGTCGATTCGACATGAGACGGCTGAATATTTAGTAATACGTAGCTACCTTTTGAGCGCGGACCCGTTTCCCAAAATTTTACACTTTCAAATGAAAGGTTTAAACACGGGGTTTTTGTCAAATTAGTGATCTGCACACACAAACTATCGCCACCCACATGAAGAGCCGCATTCTTAATAATTGGAAACAGCTCAGGAATCGAAGTCTTTCCGATAAGATTGATAATATCTGTATGAGAATTGAATGCGTATATTTCAGAAACCAAATCTTGTTCTTCCTTTGAGCCAATCAATACGACTTTGTAGCCCATATGCGCGCTTAGAAAATTTTTGATCACACGGGCCCAAATAAATGGAGTTAACGTTTTGTTTGCCGTACTAGCACCTAATTGAACCGTTATATAGCTATCCTTGATTGGCGAACTAAACGTAAAACCGACAGGGTACGCAAAATCATCTTCATCAAGATCAACACCGCACATACTGGCGAAAATATCGATCAAATGAAATCGATTATGTTTTTCAACTCCAACTTGAGAAAAATAATAGGCCGAGATTGAATCTTTCAATGCAAAACTAGAGTCTGAAAAACGAGTATACCCATACGTTTCTTTAGCTGTTTGCCCCAAATAGTAGGTGAAGTAACTCGATACGGGCGAAAACGACAGGTTTATTACCGAATCATAGTTCTGCACCTGCAAAGAATCTAGAAATCCTCCTAGGCAGCTAATTCCGTCATCTACAGAATCCACCAACTTTTCGAAAACAGTCGGGGTATTAAACTTATGAGTTTGATTTACACACTCGAGGCCTTCTAAAGCACCCGCAAATCGCTCACGTACTAGAAAATGAATCTCAGCTTCAGGATTTCTACGTTTTAGTGCCCTGGCGATTGGCCAGGACATGTAGATATCACCGAGCCTTGCCAGTTGTACTATTAGTATTTTCATTTAAATTTTGTTCCTTTATGATTTCAAGCAATGATCTTTGGAGTAAGTTAACTTTAGAGAAACCCTCATTTTTGTAAGTTTCCGCCATCATTGCTCTAAGCTCTTTTTCTTTTTGTACCAATTGATCTATAAGGATAGATTGGCTGGATTTGTTTTTTGTTTCCATTTCACTCCTCTCTGGTTACTAGCCGCCGATACGCCCAAGTTTCCATCGTGCGCTTCAGTTATCATTGGAAAAACCGTCGGCTGAGATCCCGTGATCCATTCCCCGACAAATTTATTTAATTCATTAAAATTAATTTTATCCTGACATTGATTGCGTCCATACGGGCACGCTGAAGAATGCACACATGGACGACATTCCTGTTGAGCACTAAAAATGTAATTTCCGGCTTGATAAGCTGCATTTTTAATCCAATGACTACTTCCCACCGAAATCTCTAATGTAGGCACCCCAAAAAGCGCCGCAAAGTGCTTGATCGAAGTATCTAAAGAGATAAGTTTTGTTTCTGTATCTAGAGCGTGATTTAGTTCCGTGAAATTACAGATAAATAGTTCTGATTTACTGAATACAGTCTGTAGTTGCTTGGCTTCCGCACGCGAACTGATCACCTTCAGATCAATAGATCTAAAATCAGATCGCATCATATCTACCAATGATTTCCATCTTGGTAGATCAATATTTTTTTTCTCATCGCTGGTAGAAACCTGAAGTAATACACGCTTAGTGATTCCTTCACTCGCCTGTTTAGGAGCAAGCTTCACACCATGTGCTATTTTCAATTTGTCTATTAAGTGAGTTTGATCCGCTGGATTGACATACTCGTTAATCGCGTGAATTTCACTTTTAGTGTAAAAAAATCCTGGATCTATAATTTTTAAAAGTGCTGCTGATTGATATTGTAAAGATAGATCAACTACCTTGTGGTACTTCTCGGCTTGAAGCTGCTGGACAATTTTACGCAAACCTAAAAACGGATACATTAATGGTGTACCGACCTGATTAATTCGATTCTGATATTCAAATCTAGGTAGAACTGTATGTCGAAACTGGGAATTCATTCGCATCAAATCAGCTGGAATGAGGTCATTTACTAAAACATGAACCTCTGCGGTTGGGTTTGCTAATGCCCATGCCCGAACAACCACCATATGCTGGATATAATCACCTATACGCGAAAGTGACGCGAAAAGAATTTTCATTTCATGAATTCTCCGAAATAGTCTAATACCTGGGAATCCAAATGGGCGGTCTTGGTATTTGCTAAAACTAAATTCTTTAGTGTTAGGAAATTCTTTTTTTCCTCCCATAGAGAGCCGCTAAATTCCAAACTTGAATTTGCCGTATTTAAGTATTGAGCTAACGTATCCACTTCACGCATCAAGATCGAGCTATGAATTTTTTCGTACGATGATTCGAGCCCCTGCCAACCTGACCGAAACGGCATAATTTCAGGAACTTTTGAATCCAGAAATTGAAATAGATTTTTATAGAAAGCAGAGTCTTGATTCGCATTAATTTCGTACAAAGCTAATTTTTGAGTTCGCTTAAATTTCTCTTCTAAATGCTCTAGAATTTCTGAACGAATTTCAAAAACATGAACAAATACGTCCGGATATTTTAGCTTTAGAAGCTCGATATGGTAGCCTCCGCCACCGCCCAGAACTAAAACATCTTTCGCGTGTTTCAAATCAAACTGTGCCAGCCACTTTTCCGCTTCAGACAGAGGACGCTGATATGAACACAGGAACAAGTTGTCTGATTGAGGGATTATTTTTCCATTTTTATTTACTAGAAACTGAATCATGCACAACACCCATTTCTTTTACATTCATAAATTGAGTTATTTTGTTATAAAGTTCCTGATTTTTTGTACTTTGAGGATTCCACAAGTAAGACTTCAGCGACTCAAGCTGAGCCCGCTGGAAATCATTACGTTTAATAAATACGTGAATTAAAAGGTGTGAAATTTGCTCGTCAAAATTTTCACCTTCTAAAAACTTGATCAGAGCATTCTGGCAGTATTCAAGTTGAGAATCTGACTCAGCTAGATCGTTTAGCAAAATTAATGCTGTACGATTCATAGGCTCAACATCAAGCGCCTTCGTCAAATTAGACCAACTCAAATCTCTATCACCAAATTCCAAATGTGCCATCGCTAAACCTACCCATGCTTTGTCATTTTTTTGATTGTTATTAATTGCTTCTCTTAAATAAAATAAACTTTGAGATACATCTTTCTTTAAATACTCAAGGACACCCAAATTAACCAATAGCGTGTCATCGCTCGAGTTAATTGCGTACGCCTTATGAAAATACTCTTGCGCCAAATCGAACTCTTTTTCTTTTAAATAGACACAACCGATATTTTTATAAGTCTCAAATAGAAGAGTTTCATCTTCTACTAGCTGAGATAGTACGTCGAACAACTGTGCGAGTGCCTGATCATTCTGCTCATTGGCGACATAAATACGCGCCAGTTCGATACTTTTCTCGGGTGTGTAGTGAATACGTTGAGAGGCTTCCAATAGTTTTAAACTTTCATCACGTAGTCCGAGTTGGTACAGAGTCTTTCGACACAAGTCCATCAGAGTTACGTTAAATGAATCGAGATTCAAACCTTCACGAAGTAAAATCAATGCATCATTGAAATCTTTGAAGTTGAAAAGTATTTTTGCATTATGAAACAGAAGTGCAACGGTCTCATTAGCAAACCGTGGCTGAGCGCTCGACGCAACAGAACTTACTTGAGTCACAACATTTTGACTGCGATAAAAATTTACTTCCAAATGTCCCTACCACTTTGTGTTTACAAAATAGAAGAGCAATCGAAATGCCATTTGAAATCATTTTAATTAAACTTGAACGCTAGACTCTACCCTAAACATTGACTCTTCCAGATGATAGTCGAGTCAAAGTTTAGACGAGCCAGATAACCCAGAGGACCAGGTGGTGGTCTTTCAGAAGGAAGGAAAACTATAGTTCTTCTTCAGTCACGGGTTCACTAAACACAGGAACTTTATACGCTGATATAACCTTTTTACCATTACGAACGTCTCTAAGCTCAGTAATGATTGAATTTTTAGCAGCCTCAATACAGGCCAAAACATCAATATCCTGCTCTAGAATTTTTTGCACAAACGTATCCTTCACCGACAGACACTCTTTTAGTTTCTGAATGTCTAGCATTGATTCTTCTTGAGTTACGCTTGATACAACTTGAATTTCTTCATCAATATATTTCAATATTTCTAAAATATTTTCACGAGCATTGTAGAATTCATTGATTTGCTCGAAGCGATTTCTTAAAAATTGCTCTAGATGAGTTTCATTAATAGTATAAAACTTTTCTAAAAAGTGATTCTTTTGATCCATCAGGTCCAATAATCTTTTCATACTCCCCTCCTTTTCCCTATTTTTGATTGTCAGTTTCTTCTTTTTTAATTTTTTCAATAGCCTGCTGCCAGCCGCTGTATAGATTTTCTAAAATTTTCAAATTTTCCTGTAACGGCGCCATCTCGTTTTTGAAATTTGCTTTCGTATACTGTTCCATCATAAAAATATATAGAGCTTCTAAATTTTTCGAGATATCGCCACCAACTTTGTGGTCTAGCGTATTATTTAGTTCCATAATAATGTCGTAGGCACGCCCGATATAGTAACCTTTGTCGGCTATCTTTTTCTCTTCCATACCTTTCATTGCTAATTTGGTGAATTTTATCGCTCCTTCATAGAGCATTAGTAAAATTTTTTCCCTGGATGCAGTTTGAACAGAGTTTGTCTTGTACTTCTGGTATGCATTTTTCATATTAACATTCACCTCGTAGCTGTATGTTGTACTTTGTTGTTGTATATTGAGCGTTCATTCCATTAACTCTTGCTTTCATAAATTATCCCTGAGGCTTTACGCCCGCGCCGATACCGGCAACAGCGGCGCCTTGCTGATTGATCTGCGACATTTTCTGCTCAAGATCAGCAAACTTTTTACGCAAAGACTCTTCTTTTTTTTCCAACTGACGTTCTTTTTGATCAATCTGTGTGTTAAAGCGATTGATCTTTTCTTGGATACCTTTTTTACGATTAGCTAAAACCCCGAACGCCGGATTTTGTAAATTGCCCAGTTCACGTTTTAACGTCGGCACAAATCCAGTAACAAGACCATCGCCACGGAAAAAATTTGATACATCTTGTGGTGCTGCACTTAAAGTCTTGTTAAATTTTTCCTGAGTGAAATTTAACGTACCATTACGATTAAACTCGATACCCAGTTGATTCAAATTTTGAATTCGTGATTGAACACCCATTTGTGGAGACAAAATAATACGTCGTAAAGTGTTCTCGACCTGCCTACTCATCGAATCGCCGCCCAATGGCCCCAGTGATTCTTTTCCGTTAGCGCCCTTCGTGAGCTTAGACTGATTTTGAATGAAACTAAGTGCTCCATTATACGCATCCACAAACGCTTTAATTTTTCCAGAAACAGCTTCCATATTTTCTTTTACAGAAAGTCTGATTTCCTGTCCGGGCGAGGCTTTTTTTAGATTTAAACTGACTCCAGGAATAAGATCGTTTACGACATTATCCGGAGTCTCAATTTCGAAACCATCGAGTTTTAACTTTGCGTTCTGCGCTTCTTTAGCGCGATCAAAATACATATCTTGATCACCATCTAGTAAATAAATCGTCGGAAATTCTACCGCATTATCGTCACCCGTTCTTAAGCCGGTAACTAGCAGTCGATACGGGTTATCCTTGTCACGCTTGTCTTCGATAACCGTTGCCCGCATTCCAATGTTGGCCGAATTAATTTGGGCCGCAACGCCATTCAGTGTTGAGCTTTTACCATTGATGTATACTTCTTTTTGCCCTTCCGGGGTGTTGAACTTGATATAGCCTACACCCATTTGCGTTTTGTCCTTATCCGGAAAGCCATTGGAAATAGCGCCCGGTTTTTGAGCTAATTGTAGAACCTCTAAAGAATACTCACCATTTACGCTTTGTGCGGAATCAACGCTACCATCGATGACGTTAGGATCCCCGGATATTAATTGGGTATCTGTGAAACCTTTTGTGTTAGTCAGCTCGGAAAGATTTTTGGTAATATCGCCAACTTTTGTTTCAAGGTCGGTTACTAACTTTAAACTGTCTTCTTGCTTTTGTTTTTTTCCTTCGACTTGTTTCAGGGGAATACGTTCGGCTTCGACCAATTGGTCGACTATGTTCGGTGGTAAACCGGAAGCCATTCCTGTAATTCTAATCCCTGCCATAGTATCCTCTAAAAACTAAAGATTCCCTTATGAATTAAGAATAACAGAGCTGTTTCATTTTTTTTGAGTCAATAATTTGACTTTTGAATTTTACTTTCTATTCTAGACTAGTGAGCAAACTAAAGAATATCGTCGTAAAAAAATATGGTGGCGCCACGGTTGCTACTCCAGAAAAAATCAAAGGCATCGCAAAGTCTTTGATAGAGGAATTATCTGCCGGGCACACTTTGGTCGTTGTCGTATCGGCAATGGGAAAAACCACTAATAGTTTAATAGAGTTAGCCTCTCAAATCTCGGCAAAACCGAGCCAGCGCGAGATGGACATGTTGTTATCGGTCGGGGAAAGAATTTCCATGTCCCTTTTGTCGATGTCCATCCAAGATCTAGGCAAGCATGCGATTAGCCTCACCGGAAGCCAAGCGGGAATATTGACGAATTCTGATCATGAAAATGCGCAGATCATCGACCTTAGGCCTTTTCGTGTCATTAGCGAATTAGAAAAAAACAAAATTATAGTCCTGGCAGGCTTCCAAGGCGTGGATCCAAACACCAAGGAAATCACGACTCTGGGTCGCGGAGGCAGTGATACAACGGCCGTTTCTGTAGCGAGTGGCTTGAATGCTACCATTTGTGAAATCCTAAAAGATGTGCCGAGCGTGTTTTCTGCGGATCCAAAAAAAATAAAATCCGCAAAAGTCCTTTCTGAGCTTACTTACGAGCAAATGATGGACATGACATTCTGGGGTGCCAAGGTTCTGCACTACCGTTCTGTCGAACTAGCAGCCGTTAAAGGCGTAAAACTATACATCGGCCCATCGGAAGGCAATCACGCTAAACAAGGCACGTACGTTCGTTCCTATACAAATCCAAAGGAATTCAAAGTGATTCACGAAAAAATGAAAAACAAAATGGAAACAGCTCACGTTCTATCTATCAACACAATCGAAACTGTTTTTAAAATCAAAATGAAATCGCATTCGATTCATGAGGATTATGCTAAATTAAAAGAATTATTTAAAAAGAATGAAATTATATTCCCGCAGATCTTATCCGTAGACTCAGATGGCTCAGCAAACACTTTGTTTATCACCGCTCCAGAAGAAATGCTTTCCATGATTAAAAAGATTCCGGCGGCTAAAGATATCGAAATTTCAGATGGTATCGCGACGGTGTGTTTGACATGCACTGGTGTACCTACATTTGAAACTCAGTCACAGATTTCAAAAAAATTAGGGGACCTAAAAATCAGTCCCCTAAAAATTCAAATGAGTGCTTTGAGTGTGATTCTATATATCGATAAGACTCACCTTGCGAAAGCCGTTGAAGGCTTGCACGGTCTTATTGACGACCTTGACCAGACAACTGCTGGTTAATTGTATTACAAAGTGCACGTGAATCTTGTGGTGTATTTGTAGTTTGGCATTGAGCAGCCCCGCCGCCACCAACTTGTTTTAATGAAGATACATTGCCACCTAATTGGTTACAGTTCATACCTTGCGTGTAAATCATTTTTTGACCTGTGCAGTTTTGCCCAGTGTAAAACTCAAGAGTCACAGCCTGTCCCCCGCCAGAACCATCGCCATTACCCGGAGCCGGGGCCGTGCTACCTACCCGCGTAAATGCCATTGACTGCTGATCCTCACCGCCTTGGATAAACAACTCATCACCATTTACAGTATAGTTAGTCACGGTGTCTTTTTTGAAATCAATTGAACAGTTTCCAGAACCTGCTGTCTTGCTCTCCAAGAATGTAATTGTAGACTGGGTTAACTTGATACCAATTTCAGCTTGCACTGTTTGGTTGTTTTCACATTTTAACACGAGCTTAAGACGCGAATCAGAAACGAACAAAGAGATCGCATCGCCACTTTTCCATTGGCCCAAGATTGACCCGGCTACGTTTTTGAATGCTGTATTATCAGTCGTACCGCCAGTGCCTGCTCCTGTTCCGTCACCACCGCCACCGCCGCTTGAGCACGAGACTGAAAACGCAAGAGCCACCGCTAAGATTGAACGCAATAGTAAATTCATGATTCCCCCTGTGTAGAATGAATAAGCTACACAGAGGTGATAAAAGAAACTCTAGGCTAAGGCAAACCTATTTTTCAGCGACTATTTTTTAAAATCGGGATCTAACATTGTAGGCTTTTTAGCTTCTATTCGGTTCTTAACTATTTTAAATATATCTATGTTTGGGCCATTTATATATTCGCCACCCTTACCGTTCATTCCAGCTATATAACGTCGTGGATCAAATTGCGCACCACCCGCCATTTTATTATAATTAACTCCGCCCGCACTCACTCTACTTCCAACACCACCGGCACCCGTTGTTTTTCCAAAGTATCCACCTGTGGCGCCATTTGCCCCACCATAAAATCCAGAATTAATTTTAGATCTATCACCTTCCGAACCGGGAGCGCCACCGCCATAAGAATTTGAACCCATTCCGCCTCCACCGCCGCCGCTGCTACCACCTAAACCGGCATTACCTTTAGCACCGCCAAGGTTTAATTCGTTGGTTTTAGCTCCATTTCTTAAATCCGTAGCAAATGGATTCTCTGTCGAGGTCGACGGAGGGATAAACGCCGCCGCAGGATCAGTATTAGAGCCGCCTGAACCTGGAATAGTCAGACCACCACCAGCCACACCTCGCGAACCTGCCGCACCCGTAGCTGCGACACACTCTTTTGTATTTGGATTATTCAAACATTTACAGACTGCATTCGATGCCGCGAACTCTGCATTCGAGCATCTCTGAGCGTCTGTACATAAAGGGTTGTTAGGATTTTTCTTACATTCATCCACATTTGCGGTAGTCAAACCATTGCTAGCATCTTGTTCACACTTCTTTGCAGCCTGTAACTGCATCAATGCCGCCGTTGCATGTTGAGCCGCTTCAGCGATACGTTTTTTATAGGATATACAAACCGCGACATTGTCTCTTAATGTTTTATACTCGGCTTCATATCTAGGTTTTGACGCTTCTGAAATACAACCTTGCTGCTCGTACAAAGATTTAGCGCGACTACATTCAGTTTCGCAGTTGCTTTGAGTAAACGCGCAGAACGATTGCCATCCCGTTAAGGAAGCATTGGCAATTTTACTAACTTCACCTAACTTTGAACACGCCATTTGAATACTCACTGCAGATCCGGCTCCAACTGCCTTAGTTGCGTCCATAGCTGCTTGGATGCCATCATTTTCCTGACTACAATCTGTACTAGCTTTTTCGGCTTGCACATAACAGGCTTGTTTCACTTGGTTGAACATAGTTTCACACTCACCACCATCAGCAACTTCAGATCCACCGTCCCTATTACATGTATGCATTTCTCCACTGGCATTAATCTGACAAATCATTGGGCCACTGTATTCACCGGCGCCACCATTTTCCATATATCTACAAAACCGAGTTCCATTTTCAACGTACTCTGTTCCACTATGGTTTTTACAATCTGAAGAAACACCTTGGCCTTTTTTTCTCTCCATTGCCTCGGCCACTTGTTCGCTGGTGACACTTGTTTTACGGCAAAACTGAATCCCCCCCTGCTTGGCACTTGACGGCTGGGTATCGCCTAATTCTTCGAGATAGAAGCTATTATCCATGGCATAGACTAAATTATATCCAAAATCGCAAGGACCTGATGTTGAACGGGTTATTTGTTCTATTCGTGAACCTTCCTGCGGAGCTTCTACAGTTTCTTCTTGCTTGGGCGTTCTACTTAAGTGTCTTTGGTTTTCAGATTCAATTTCATCCGCCGTCATTTCAGCAGCGGGTTGTGATTTAGGCTTACTTTTTGCTGCGGGCTTTTTAGCTGCGACACTAGATGAGCTGCCTGATGATGAACCAGACGCTGATGAAGATGACGAGGACGAGCTTGAAGACGATGGCGGAGGCCCTTCTTGACAAATCCACAATGGAGCGCCGGTTCTTTTGTTCGGTGAATTGCAGGCTATGCCGCTTCGGCATCCGTGAACTTTTCCGGCAGCCGCAGAACACTGGGCCTCTGACGACTCAGGTAAAATCACTATCAAGCAAAATGCTACGAATAAAATAGGCGCTTTTAAAAAAGCCATGAATTCCCCCGGGTTACTCTTTTATTTTATCGTAAACTTGGGGAAAAAACTGAGTTTTTGATACGTATTTTTTGAAATTAACTATGCGGTCTTAGAGACTGGCTATCTTTACGACAGCGTCTCATATTGAAACGACGACTATTTTTACAGGACTTAATGCGTGGATTGTACCACATTACTCGGTGCAAACTTAATATTGCCTCCATATATCTTTTTTACCCAAAGACCCTGGAAAGCCTGACTTCAAACTTTCCAGGTAGGTTGGTCCACAGACTCAGACGGAGGGCTGAATCTGCTTCATCATATTTAAAAAATTAAACCTTAAAATTCGCGGCCGCGATGAGCCGCTCCAATACACGTACCGTTGTTACACTTGCGATGACAGCGCTGGGGCGCCGACCAAAATAGCCTACTAGCCGATCAGTTTCATCGCAGTACCAGTAATCTGGTTAGCTTGCGCTAATGTCGAGGTCGAAGCTTGTAACAGGATACTATTTCTTGCTAACTCACTGCTCGCTTGTGCAACGTCAGTGTCACGGATACGAGAGTTCGCAGCAGAAATATTTTCGAACATTGTTGACGAATTATCATACGTCACTTGCAAACGATTTTGCAAAGCACCCAGATTAGCGCGGAATCCATTTACTGTGCTTTGCGCTTCGTCCAGGATTTCTAGCGCATCTTGCGCACCTTCCTTAGAAGAGAAGTCGAAACTCGAGATCCCTAAATTTCCAGTCGTTGCGTCCGATTCACCCGAATCGAAAGAAATTCTATCTGCTTCTGGGTTGTTATTGATACCAACTTGGAAATCATAAATCTTACCATTGCCATTAATTAATTCTTGATTACCGAATTTAGTTGTAGCCGAGATACGATCAACCTCTGCTTTTAATTGCTGAACCTCTTTGTCTAGGAAGCCACGTTCTTTATCAGACACTGTGTCTGACGCGGATTGGATTCCAAGTTCACGCATACGAGTTAGAATATTTGAAATTTCACCGAGGCCGCCTTCTGCCGTTTGAATGAGTGAGATACCGTCGTTCGCATTTCTTCCGGCTTGAGTGATACTTCTCATACCCGATTTTAAGTTTTCACTGATTGCTAATCCCGCAGCATCATCTGATGACTTTGTGATTCGCGATCCTGAAGCCAATTGCGTAAACGACTTCTGAATTTCTCTTTGTGACCCAGCTAAAGACTTCTGAGCGCTTAAAGATGCCATGTTTGTTGAAATTCTCATTCCCATAGGGACCTCCTGTATAGCATCCATCATTAATTTGAGGATGCGGTTAAAGGTCCAGCTTCAAAACCTACTTAAAGACTGGACCAGTTGAACACGTTGGTACACTAGACTTTGGTGGGAACAAAAGACTTCATCGATCCTTACTTGGCAGTCACTCCGAGTAACTCTCTCTGTCCTTTGGTCTTAACACTTCAGTCGTGTTGAACCATCTGACAAACCATTCGGCTAGGTCTGGGAAGGCTTTAGTCTTGTTGATGAAAACTAGACCAAGGTCCCCGGCAAACTAGACCTTGATCTCGGAATTTTTGTAAAAATACCTAGACCTTGATCTGGAAGATCAAGAAACCCGGACCTTTGATGGAGGAGTTTTTAAATTTTTCAGGACCAAAGAATGAAGCATCAACACGCTAGACTTAGAGCGTGTCGAGGTCCTAAGGTTATTCGTCTAGGCTAGTCTAGCCAGCCCGTTTGTAGAATGTAATGCACATGTTGCGAGAACTTTTTTGCTGATTCATTTTTTTGTGAACTGCCGCAGCTTCCGACTGAACATCCATCTGCGTGCGACTCTTCAGGTCCCAGGCTGTCTCTATAACCCACTGACGTACAGGATCGAACCTAAGACTATCAATTTTTTGAGCGTCAGGGTGCTCGGATAAAAAAACGTAGTAGGCATTAACGAACTTAGTTCGTTCATTTAAGTTTTTGGTACTGATTGTAGAATCCATCTGTTCTTGATTATCCAAATAGAAAGGATGTCGAGACTCTTTTAAGCTTACGAGGATGACAGATGATCGCCAGTCCTCAAACTTTTTAAAATCACCTAACACGCGACGAACTAATGCAGTTCCTTCGGCTTCATTCATACTCATCAGCGTTTTTAGGTAATCAGAGCCATAGGTTCCAGCTAACCATTCTCGAAAGAACGGTTCTAACCTTTGTTTATGAATACCCTGGTCGATCTCTGTTAAGATTTTCTTACGTTCTTTGTTAACAGTATCCGCGATCTCTTTACTATCAGCGATTTGCTCACCATTTGCAGCAAGGACTTCGCGTAGAATCAAATCCTGACCATTTACATCCGTATGACTATGAATCAGATGACCGACACCCGGTTCTAAAACTGTGGTCGCGCGACTAAAAAACTTTTTCATCTCGGCTAAAATGTCGTAGGTTCTTGGCTTTTTTGCCGGAAGACCTTTTTCGTCTAATGGACCTGGAACAAACTCTTCCCATTCGCCCGACACAATACGCACGTGGAGCTTAGGGTTAACTAACGTCGGATCTTTAAATTTCCTTCGGCTTTCTTTACTCCAAGTAAATTGGCGGTTGATAAAACCGGCCCAGCGAGCACCTAACTCATTATATGAAAAATGAGGAAATGATTTTAACATTAATGAGGTTTTCTCTTTCGCCCATTTTGCAAGTTCTTCGTTAAACCCTGCCGGAGATAGTAAAACAGCTGCATCGGCGGCAAATGGATAGCGAGTAATAAACTCAGCAATAATATTTACACCGAATGAGTGCCCAACTAAAATAACCGGCTTACCTTCAATTCTAAACTTTTGAATGAGTTTCTGAATATACTCTGAATATAGTTTTACTTCACCGTACTTGGAATTGATTGGGCCATCTCTATGAAATGGATAATCCATGCTCACACTAGAATATCCCAATGTACTGAGCTTATTTCCTTTGTAATTGAAGTTAGCACCACTTCCATTTTCAGTACCGGATCCATGAAAGTAAATAACTAAGCCTTTGGACAACGGATCGACAACGGGAATATTGCCGTGTCGATCTGGTTTCGCCGTAGCTGCATAGTAAATTCTAGTTTGTAATTCAGTATCAAAATACGATGTCATTTTGCCGCTGTTATTCTGAGCGCGTTTTTCTACCAAAAACTCATAGTGTGACTTCAAATCAGGAGTCGACTCATAAACTTCTTTTAATTTCCATCTGTTAGAAAGATAGAATTTGGAGGTTTCCCATATGAACTTAATCAAATTAGGACGCTGGCCAATTTGCCGCTCACCCTCCGCTTCTGTTGAAGCGAGAATAGGCGCTGAAAGCATAAATCCAAAAATAAGTGCAAAGAGAGCTGCGTTCTTCATAGGGGTGCAACAATACCCTGGTTGATCAAATCGACCAACTGTACGCAAAATTAACGGTATATTTTATACCTGTTGGATTAATTGATAGCGATTGGAAAAAATTTCCGTATGCAAAAAACGGCAATAGAAAGGCCACTCTATAAATCAGAGGTATTCAGGAGATCCGTTAGGTAGTTGGCGAGCTTCGCTATCTAATCTGTGACTTGGGATTTTTCTTTCGGCTTACCTTGCCCGAACGAAGTCATGGTCACACCTAGAATAGGCAAAACTGATAGAAATGATCACTTCACTTCTATGCTCTCCGTATCTGTCACCCACGTTTAAACCCATAAATGTCCCCGGAGAACCGGAATGGCCCTCCGGGGTTGGGCTTAAGAGTAGAAGATGTGTGGGCGACTACTCTTTGTTGAACTTTAAATTCTAAACTTAACTTTAATTTTAAATAGTATTCAAATGCTTTTAGCCTACCAGTTTCAAAGCTACGCCTTGGGACTGATTCGCTTGTGCCAGTACTGATACCGCAGCACTTTGTAATACTTGTGCCGAAGCCAGTTCCGATGACTCGCGGGCGATATCAGTATCCGCAATACGTGATTTCGCTGCTGATAAGTTTTCAATTTGTGTATCTAAGTTATTGGTAGTGATTTCAAGACGATTTTGGATCGCACCAAAATTCGCTCGCATCGCACCTACGTTTTGCATTGCTTCGTCGACCGTTTCTAATAGATCTCGAGCGCTGCCTTTATCGGCTACGGAAAGACCATCGATACCGATTGCTCCCGACGTAGCATCTGAAGATAGATCATACGTGATTGTATTTTCCTCACCACCGAATGCTCCGACGTGGAACGTTTGACTACCACCCGAGCCGTCTAACAATACTTTATTACCAAACGTTGTCGTTTTAGCAATACGATCAGCTTCTTGGATGATGTTCTGCGCCTCAAGATCAAGGAATTCTCTCTCTTTATCTCCGATATTATCAGACGCGGCTTGGATACCTAGCTCTCTAAGACGAACCAAGATATTACTGATTTCGTTTAGACCACCTTCTGATACTTGGATCGCGCTGACTGCGTTGAACGAGTTCATACGCGCCATTTGCATACCTTTTACTTGTGCATTCATACCTTGCGAAATCGCAAGACCGGCAGCATCGTCACCCGCTTTAACGATACGAGTACCGCTCGCTAATGCTTGAGATGCGTGCTCTTGTCTCTTTTGCTGTACCCCGAGTACTTTCTGCGCAGAGATGGCGGCCATGTTTGTCTGTATTCTTAAGCCCATTATATCCTCCTATGGATATTAAAGAATTTGGGGGTTAACTTTGGAAACTTCGCTCACACTTGAGGTTCCAAAACCAAATTCAGTTTTAAAAATAGAGATACAATTAAAATCAGAACTTCATCGCTGAAGTATCTTGAGCAAGACTATGCCTTTCAGTTTTTTCAAACCTAACAACACAGTATGACCGTAAGGATTTCGCTCGTCCCAATACGCGGACAAAGCGAAGCTTACTAACTCAGAGTTCGCGCGTTCACACGAAACTCACCGATTTTATTTTTTGGGGAGCTACTCAGGAAAAATACTCTCGAGGTGACTGGTCTCTTGAGTATCTTCCTAAGAAGCCTTGAGAAGGGGATGTTCGACTGCGAATCGAGGTCCGGATCGCAAGGTTGCTCCAACGTGTTCACAGATTACTTCGGCTTTGGTCCAGGAAACTTTAGCCCTTAGTCTAGGATATCTTAAAACGCAACGCGTCTAGTACTCGTAATTACGTGATTTTACCAAGAAAAAAATATTTCAAATAGGGGTCTAAAGGTCTAGTCCAGAAGGGCTAAAGGTCCAGGTTCGGAGTCAGCTGCTAAGTTTTTGCAATGCCATGGGCTGCAAAAACCTAGCAGCTGACTTTTCTTAGGCGATGAGTTTTAGGGTGTAGCCTTGGCTGTCGTTGGCGTTGGCTAGGACGGCTACTTGGTATTGTTGAAGGATTTGAGCCTTGCGCATTTCTGTTACGGCTTTGGCTATGTCGGTGTCGGCGATCTTTGAATAGGCCGACGATAGGTTTTCTTTTTGGCTTTCGTTGTTGTTGATGGCGAATTCTAATCGACTTTGCACGGCTCCCATTTTTGCGCGAGCACCACTGATTGCCTCGAGAGCGTCATCGATCGCATCCAAAGAATCAAGCGCAGACGATTGACTATCGACGGAAAGCCCATCAACTCCGAGCTCTGCACCCGTCGTGTTCGTATCTTGCTCGTATACAATTCTAGACGACGCATCTCTACTCGAGCCGACCTGAAACTCATACGTACGTTCGCTTCCATCGAGCAAGTTCTGAGAACCAAAACTTGTAGTCCTTGCAATACGATCTAATTCACTGTTGATTTGCTCGAACTCATAATTAATAAATTCGCGCTCGACTTCAGAAAATGTATCACTCGCTGCCTGCACCGCTAACTCACGCATCCGAATCAGAATATTATTCTGCTCATTCAACGCCCCTTCGGCATGCTGAACCAAACTCATGGCGTTTTCGGCATTCGCCGTCGCCGCCTGCATTCCTCGTACTTGAGATTTGATGTTTTCAGAAATGGCCTGACCGGCCGAATCGACGGAGCTATTAGCAAAACGATTCCCGCTCGCCAATTGCTTCATTGCTATCTCTAAATCATTCTGATTCTGCTGCATTACCCGCTGGGTAGACAATAAAGCAGCCTGGCTAAATATCCTCACGCTGAGCTCCTCTCATGGCGCCCACACACTAAAAAAACTGGAGCCTGGCCAGTCACAGCCTAGGCTCCAAAGCCCAATAACCTCTAAACGCAGTCTTAACTTATAGTTTAGACTTGTTGCGTTAAATATCAATAACTATGGAATATTTTATGAATTTAGTGAGATTTGGTAGGGATTTTAGGGAGTTAGTTTTCTTAAAATGAGATAGACCCTCTAGACATAAAAAAAACCGCTATCCGATGAAAGGATAGCGGTCCAACTAGATCATTTTAATTTAAAATTAGAAAGAGATAGAACGAAATTTACCACTTTCGTTCACACGCTTAGTAACCTGATCCACATCAAGCTCGATAGGCGCATTTTGATTTTGCTCCATAACTAGCTTATTATTCTTGATCGCGATCGATTTCACATCGGCATATGACTTACCAGATGAAGTTAACATTTCGAAGATGTTACCATTGCGACCAACTACTAATACCTTGTTGTCTGCAGTAGAAATAATCAATCGACCAGACATAACAGCATAGTCTGTGATTTTACCTGGGATAATAGAGAAAGAAATAGTACGCGCTTTATTGTTTTGAATAATTAAAGCCGCTTTATCTGCCGTAATGAACGCTTTGTTATCAACACCCTCAGCTGGCAAATCTATGTTCTTGCAATCATGAATATCAGGAACACCATCTTTTTGTTCTAATAGATATTTTCCATTAGAATACGCAGAGGCATCTCGCGTAAGTTCTGCTTTACACTCTACACCTGATTTTGCGTACGTTACGTGCGCGGCTACCACTACTAACAAAGATGCTAATACAAAACGTTTCATTTTTTCTCCTCGGTTTGGTTACGTCACAGAGAAGTCGAATGCGATTTGAGTGCCCAGCTAGTGGGCTTGAATTAGTTTTGAGGCACCTTGAATGTCAAAACTCTAGACAGGTGCCATCCGCTACTTGCCCATCGCCTTTTTGATAAAGACATTGGCCTCCGCGATTTGCTTACGATTCAGTTTTGGATAGTTGCGCTTAGCACGCACTTTAGCCGCAATACTTTCAGGAGCCTTTTCGTATTTAAATCGGTTTTCTTTGTTGTCTAAACCCATTTTTTTAAAAACGTTAGAAACTTCCGTATCATGATCAAAACCAGTAAAGAAATCGAAACGCTTCTCTGACTTCAAATTTGAACCCGAATCACGAATAACAAAGTACCCATCATGAGTATCACCATTTGATAACTTCATCCCACGCACCGTCGGAACAAAAATAACTTCGCCGAGTTTATGGAATTTCAAATCAGCCGCTACCGTATAGTAAGGATCTAAACACGCGTCCTTAAATCCTAATCCATATGGACATTCTTTTTTAATTTTGTCCGAAAACAAAGGAATCTTTCCGCGACGAGTAGTAAAGTTAATGATGCGCATACCGCGTGGCTCGTTCAACATGCACGTTCCTTGCTTTACACATACGCGGTAATCCGATTCACACACTTGCGTGATGGTTTGACCTTGAATATTCTTGATCGGCTGCTTTTCATTTTCACGGCAATCCGTATCAACTCGTTTAATATCTAAAATCGGAATAAAATAAAGTGCCGGAGACAAACCGTTCTGGTCTTCAACTATATTAGCCTGCTCTTGGGTCACTTCTGTTTGGCTTGTTCGCAACACCGGCGCAGCCTTACGCTTCTGACAGCCGATACCCACAACAAATAGAAGTGATAAAATAAAAAGTCTTAACAATGCCACACCTCTTTATAAATCACTTGATCGCCAAAAGCGCTGTCATGTTTTTATTCAGAAAATTTTAGCAAGGTATGAAACTATTACTGACTTAATAGTCGACAGAGATACCGATGTTAAATATATCGGAACTCACATCCAGATCTTCATTCAAACTTTGTACGGTACGGAATTCTGCCGCTAGCCACATGTTATTAATACCGTACTCACGATCCATAATGAAATCGATTTCACGGCTCCAGCGTGTGATATTAAACAATACACCGCCACCGGCATAACCCGCAGGAGTCCCGACTACTTTTGGGGCTTTTCCATCGTCACGAATTTCGCCAAGCACATAATAACTCATTCCACCCACCACAAACGGTGCAAACCATTGACGATCTGAAAACTCTAGACGATAGATACCGCCGGCAGAAATTGGTAAGCCGATAAATGTGAATTGCTCTTTTGCAGCCTCCCCATTTTCAATGGCAGGATTTGCGAAACGTCCATTACCGCTTGCCGTGAAAAACCCGACGCCCATCACAACACCTAATTTTCCGAACGAGCGCAGAGGCTGCCATTCATAATCCAGCATCAGGTACGGCAGATCGTTGTCACTGTAAATATCGGCGAATGAGTACGTGTTACCACCAGTTTCCATAGTGATGTTAGGAGGCGTGAGACTACCGATACGAATCGAAGTCGCTTGGTTCTTTGAGGATAGTTTTTGAGTTTTATAGTAGTAACGACCGGTATTTTGATCGATCAGGTATAAACCTTTTTTAGCATCGGGATGCGCGATTTTCTTTCTACCACTATCCGAAGAAGTTTCTGTTTGAGTGGTTTGAGCCCTGGGTTGTTCTTTAGGCTTTTCCTCTTCAGCGACTTGCTCGTCAGTGGGTGGTTGCTCCTGATTCAATAACTGCTGAGCATCCACTTCATCTTGAGTTTTTGTATACGGCGGCTCATTCGGAGGCAAATCTTCCACGGGTGCTTCACTTTTTGGCGTGTCGGGATTCACTTCCAAGAACACGTCATCTTGAGCCCAAACATTAGCAAACATTAATACGGCGGCAAAAATAATTTTCATTTTCATACACGCCCTCGACGTTTCCAGCTGCGATATCCCAAGACTCCAACGCTGCCCACTAAACACAACCACAAAGGATTCAAAATCAAATACGCTACCGCAATGATCGGAAGCAATATTACTTTAACAACCGCCTTAGCTAAAATATTATCAGAAATACCTTTCGCCCAGCCAGGTCCATTCTTGTAGTAGAATTTAATAAAGTCCTTACCTAAGGAATACGGATGTAAATATTTATTTCTAAATTCACGAAGCACATCTAAAAATACGTGATTTCGTGAACCGAATGCCACCGTGGCTATGAAACAGTCTTTATCACTCAATACACCCACGACCTCGGAAGGACTCGCGCACATCTTTTCAAATTGTTCTGCCGTTGGCTGATCCGTAGAAACTATCTTTTGAATATCTAAGAAATACTGATATGTGCCGGTTGCATCTTGCAAAGCGGGCAAGAAACAATACGTTTTTGTCGCATCCGTCGTGCTGTTTTCCAAACCATTTACTTTATAGCTCGACAGCGGATCGCCGGCAGTGGTGGTTAAGCCGATAAATGCCTTAGGAGACGCGTTTGTAATTGATCTTAAGGTGTCCAACACCGAACTACCCGACGCTCTTTCAGCATAGAACATAACTAAATTGTTGTACGTCAACGATGTATCTGGATCGACAGGAGACGCTCCCCAGCCCGTAATGAAATCTGTGATATAGGCTTTCTCGTCTCCGGGATACATTTGGAAATAACAAAGACCTTTAGATGCCACATTCGAAGTCAATGGGTCTGTGGTAACCGGTGGACACCAATTTGCCTGCCCTTTTGTGATCCCGTTATACGGAGTCGCAAGCGACGAGTAATTCACTACACTATAATTAATTTTTAAAGTAACGTACTCTACAAACTTATCATCTTTAATCGGACCAAAATATAAAGTTTTAGATCCCCCACATGGCGAAGTTGTGCAGGTAAATGTAAAACTTAAAGCAGTCGCAATTTGCGACCAGGTTGCACTAAAGGAATAATTTTGTCCGTTTACCGCCGCTAACGAAAAGCCACTTACAGAATTACCAGAATATTCTGAAGCCGTCGCTACCCCTACCGACAATGTACCAATCGTGGTATTATCAGATGTGACACTGACTGAAAGAGGCAACTCTTCATAAATACTATTTTCATTACACGGAGCTGGACCGTTCGTTGACGTTGCTAATTCGATATTATTACCCGTACATGAATTACACGGATTCACACCGTCTTTACTCGCACACTGAGACGGAATAGCATATCCACCATTGATAGTCAGAACCGACGGAGATGCCGTATCCAACACCCCCGATGAACTCGCTCCTGTTACAGATAAAGAAAACCCATGAGCGAGGAATGCTTGGGTAAGTAAAATACAAAAAATCAGTAGTCGTTGAGCCATACTAATATGGCAACATTATTGACCTTTGTTTTCAACCATTTAATGCTTTATTTAATAAAGACCCGGCTGATCAACAAATCGGCGATCTGAATTCCATTTAAAGCGGCGCCTTTTTTTATGTTATCTGAAACAACCCACATCAACCACATTTTCTTGTTTTCCGGATCTCTGTGAATACGGCCAACGTAAACTGGGTCTTTACCTGAAACGTCTCGAGGCATTGGGTAAACACTCTTCTTTGGCTCATCCTGCACAACCAAACCTTCCATTGACGACATCGCCTTAACGATTTCATCGCGGCTAACTTCTTTATTCAAGGTCACCCACACACTTTCGCTATGGCCATTTAACACAGGCACGCGAACGGCAAATGCCGATACTTTCATTGTAGGTTGACGAAGAATTTTCTTAGTTTCGTTTTGGATCTTTTTTTCTTCGCTCGTGAAGCCTTCATCGTCGAAAGAACCAATTTGAGGAATTACGTTAAACAATAGCGGATGAACAAAATTAACAGGTTTGGGATTTGGATTTTTATAATCTTCAGCTTGCGAAAGTAATTCGTTGTATGCCGGTAGGCCCGCACCGCTCGCCGCTTGATAACTGCTGACACGCACTTCTTCGATTCCAAATTTTTCTTGAAGTGGTTTCATCGCAACCACTAATTGAATTGTTGAACAGTTTGGATTAGCAATCACTTGCGGGCGATCCATTTTTTCAACTAAATCACCGTTCACTTCTGGAACCACAAGCGCATGCTCGGGACTCATTCTAAACGCAGCGGAGTTATCGATCGCATAGGCCCCGGACTTAACGGCTTCAGGTGCCCACTCTTTAGAAATATCATCACCTGACGAGAAAAATACGATATCTAAACCATCAAAACACTTTGGTTTTAATACTTCACAGGTCCATTCCTGTCCTTGGCATTTTATTTTTTTACCTAAAGATGCTTCACTTGCAAACGGACGAAGCTCAGACATAGGAAACTTTCTTTCCTCAAGTAAATTCATGAACACTTGGCCAACCATACCTGTTGCACCAACAACACCGACTTTTATTTTTTTCATAAAAAAACCCCGATTTATAAAATGGAACAAGCCATTTCAACCGGGGTTATAATTCCTATTTCTTAGGCATCTGTCAAACTTTGTATGGAACTATTTAGTTTCCTCTTCGTCGTCTTCAACCAAATCTGGGTCGTCAACTTTGCTAGGAGCGTACACTGAAGATTTAATCTTACGAACATTCTTGCCCAGCTTAAAGATCCCGAAAACCGCGCCTAGTGTCGCGTACGCCAAGAATAGAATAAACAACATTACTTCCGGGTGTAGTAAAACTACGAATAGAATACTTACACCAACGATTAAATAGTGGAAAGGCATGCGTTCTTTTAAGTCTAGATCCTTGAAGCTGCGGTAACGGAAATTACTAACCATCACGAACGCCAATAAGATCGTCATGCACAAAAGCAGAATGTTACCCCAAGCATCCAATTCCAGCTCATGAAATGCCAATACAGCCGAAGCCACAATACCTGCGGCCATCGGAATCGGCAGACCTTGGAAGTAGTTTTTCTCAACGATATTTACCTGAACATTGAATCGCGCTAAACGAATCGCTCCGCACGCCACAAACAGGAAACACGCCATCCAACCCAAACGACCAAATGGCTGAAGAGCCCAATTGAACATCAACAAGGCCGGCGCCACACCAAAACTGACCACATCACAAAGAGAATCATATTCCGCACCGAACTTACTTGTTGATCGAGTCAACCGCGCTAAACGACCGTCCAAGGTATCGAAAATTGCGGCAGCAACAATAGCATAAGCGGCGTATAGATAGCTCTGCTTAAGCGTGTAAATCATCGCGAAAAATCCGCAAAAGATGTTACATGTCGTTACCAAGTTCGGAAGAATATAAATATACATTCTAAGTGGTTTGTCTGAAGTGTCCGATTGTTCCATTTACTCTGTCCTCAAGTTTTATAAAAAGCCGAAAATGTAAAACACTAACGATAAACCTAACCCACTCGCTACCGGGATCGTTAAGTTATCATCAAGCTTAGCAATCGGAATCAGTTCTGCCAGGGAACCAATGAGCCCCCCAATGAAACTTACGACTACTGCTCGCCATAGATTATAATCATGAAAATACAAGAACAAGAAACTGCAAGCCGAGCACACAAAAAAACCCGCCAAGAAACCCTGAAGGGTCTTTTCTCCCCAGATTTTGTCTTTACCGTATCGAATCCCAAAATAACTGGCGATCGGATCAGCTAACGCTAAAAAGATAAGACTTAGTTTTACGATGATAGGATCAAAAAAATGCACCAATATCGCCACACCGGCCATCAAATAGGTGGTTCCCGCCAAGTGATCGATTTCGCTTTGGCGCATAATAGGGCGCAGGTAATGAGTAATTAAAACGTTGAAATTGCGGTTCCTTAAACGATAAAGATCAATTCCTACAAATAGACAAAACAGTAGTAAAATTCCTACCTTAGATACCATTTCAGGGGCTATTTCATAACCAATGAATAGCAGCATAACGCCGCTCACATGCCAGATTTTTCGAGCCAGATGCACGTCGGACCTTTTCTTGAAACTTTCCTGCGCAACAATTTTAGAAACAGAATCCTCTTTAGACGTACCTTGCATCAGCCCAACATAAGAGATTCGACTCGTTTTCTCAATCTATAAGTCCCGACTTTTAACTGATAGCGTTACGCTCGGTAACTAGTGCTGAATGCTGAGTTTTTCGACTATTTCGGCTTTGGTTTTTGAAAGGATGTACTTGATGATAACCACGTTCTTGCCCTTTTTTAAGGGGATAGAATCTGTTTTGGCGTGAGAGGCACTCAACGCAAAAACCGAGGCCGTGAAGCCGTTCGTTTGATTTTCAATTACGATGTCTTTTGGAAACTCTTTCTCGCACTTTTTTAAGCTCAAAATCACGGAATCATTTTGTTGAGCCATTTCCTTTTCAGAATTTTTGCAGGCTAAACTAACTTTCCAGTCTAGGTCGACCGGCTGCTTTTCTTTCAGAGGCTTGGATTCGATGATTACGGGTAAATCCCCTGACGTGGCCGCCGGCTTTCTGAGTGACGATGCCGAAGCGACGGCCGCCGATGAACTCGACGACTGGAAAAAGTACTGATAGTACAAAATTCCTGAAATCGCTAAAAACAAAAAGGCATTCGCCAGCAAAAATCGCATACCTTCAGATCGGCGGTTTTTTGACAGGATTTAGAGCCAATTTTCAAAACTGGATTGTGGAAACCGACGGAAATACCGTCAAAACACAGACGATCCGGACGATCGTCTTTTACTTTTTATCGATAGAAATCGCGAACTTTTTAACACCCGCAGATTTAACAATATCCATCACACCCACGACTCGACCATGGGCTACGTCTTTGTCGGCAGAAATCACGGCTTGAACCTCTGGATTCGCATCGAAAAGCTCTTTAGCTTTCTGACCAACAACCTCTTCACTGGCGAATGAACCATTTAAATTCAAACGACCATCCGAGGTAATAGAAATATTCAACTGCCCCGGCTGAGTTTGATCGCCGGAAGCGGCCTTTGGCAAATTTACATTTATTGATGGCTTCATGAACATCGGCGCTGTCACCATGAAGATAATCAAAACGACTAGGATGATATCGACTAGAGGAACGACATTAATTTCTGATAATGGTCCATCATCGTCACTAAATTTAACAGCCATTATAATCCTTTTTTCTTAGCGTAAC